>Ga0099364_10000009_pt1 | contig 280767 bp, 250 predicted proteins | sample TergutTh196P3_FD_73070 | JGI IMG/M metagenome (GOLD analysis project Ga0099364, IMG submission 73070) | Microcerotermes parvus P3 segment gut microbial communities from Pointe-Noire, Republic of the Congo - Th196 P3 | ecosystem: Host-associated > Arthropoda: Insects > Digestive system > Gut ... | reverse complement strand
CATGGTATTGAAGGTGTGGTGCTAAGGAGGAGCAGCGGCGGCTCGAGGGCGGGTGGGGCGAAGGTAGCAACAAGTATACTGGTAATTTCAAGGGCGAGACGCCGCGTGAATGCTGGTTGTATTTCATAGATTTGAAATTAGTTTTGTGACATCCTGGCTCAGGATGACACGGTTTGTGCCTACGTAATACCCCATGACTAGTTGGCTTGAATATGCACCTTTTAGGGAAAGTTTTGCAATTTCTATTGAAAAAGGCGTGATTTTAGTGTAAAATGCATAGCTGTAGGTCATTTTTAGCGAAAATAAAAGCGGGGATACTCGGAGGGACGATTAAGTGTCAAGTAGGATATTTCAAAGCATAATTGCCCAATTGAAAGATGCGACCACATTGTCCATCGGTGTAATCGATCCAAACGGAATGATTGTTGCCAGCAGCGAACTATCATATGTTGGAATTAGTGCTGGCTTTGTACCTCCTTTCTTTGGAGATGACATTGAAAAAATAATAAAATTTGGTGGTAAAACTTTCAAAGCCCTTGGCACTGGCGCCAGCGATGATTATATCCTTTTTGTCGAAGGAGAAGACGAGTTTTCAAAGACAATATGCAAAATGGCTGCCGTTGCAATTAACGAAGCTGGTATTTTTTATGAAGTCAGCCATGATAAACGAACTTTTTTAAGGCATTTACTTTCAGAAAATGTATTACCTTTGGATTTGGCAGTTAGAGCAAATGAACAAAACCTTGATATTGATACTCCCAGAGCAATATTCGTTGTTCGTAACGCTGGTGTAAGTGCAGCAGTTGTCGAGCTTTTAGTTGAGTTTTTACCAGATAAACAAAAGGATTTTGCCATTTCTCTCAATGATACCGATATTGCAATTATACTTGAACTTGACTCTTCCATTGATAACGAAAAAATTTACGCTTTTGCAAAGAATATCAAAGAAACCCTTGAAAAGATTCTACCCACAGCAACTGTCATCGGTATCGGAGCTATAGCACAAAATATGATAGAGCTCCCAATTAGATATAAAGAGGCTTTGACTGCTTTGGAAGTGGGAAGGGTATTTGAATCTGAAGAATCAATTCTTTGTTATGAAACACTTGGTATTGGTAGACTAATTTATCAAATGCCAACAACCCTATGCGAAATGTTCATGTCTGAGGTTTTCAAAATAAATCCCATAGAAGCACTGGACAAGGAAACTCTTTTCACCATCGACAAATTTTTTGAAAACAGCCTCAATGTTTCGGAAACATCGCGAAAACTGTTTGTTCATAGAAATACCCTAGTTTATAGACTGGATAAAATCAAGAAAATAACTGGACTTGATTTACGCGAGTTCGACCATGCCATCATTTTCAAAGTTGCTCTCATGGTCAAAAAATATCTTGTTTCTCTGGAGTCAAAACGCTAATGATACAAATGATAGACGTTTTCAAAGTTTATGCAAATGGTACAAGAGCACTTAAAGGTGTTACTTTTTCTTTGAATTCTGGTGAATTTGCCTTTCTAGTGGGACCCTCTGGTTCTGGAAAATCTACTGTTATTAAACTGGTAACCGGGGAAATCGCAGCAACCGATGGTCAGGTAATTGTAAATGGTCATGACATGAATCTGATAAAGATGAAGCAAATGCCTTTTCTCAGGCGTACTGTGGGAGTTATTTTCCAGGATTTTCGCCTTATTGACAACAAAACAGTCTATGACAATATTGCCTTTGCCATGCACGTTGTCGGTGCATCCAGTAAAGAAATTAAAGATCGCGTCCCCTATGTTTTGGAATTGGTTGGATTGGAAAAAAAGGCAAAAGTGAAACCCGCTGAGCTATCTGGTGGAGAGCAGCAAAGGGTCGTCGTGGCTAGAGCATTAATAAACAATCCAGCATTGATTGTCGCCGACGAGCCAACGGGCAACCTAGACCCCGCCCGAAGCTTGGAAATATTGACGCTTCTTCAAAAAATCAATGAATTGGGAACCACTGTTTTGGTGGTTACCCATGAAAAACCTCTCGTTGACAGATTTTCCCAACGTGTCATCGCAATCGATGGCGGTAGAATAATCAGCGATGGAATAGATGGGTATTACAACTATGAAGTTGAACAGTAATCGACTCGGCTACTATATTAAAGAGGGATTTATCAGTATTTTTACCCATAGTCTGATGTCTTTCGCATCCGTTTGCATCATTGTCGCTTTTCTTGTTATTATGGGTGGTTTTTCTCTATTGGCATTGAATATAAACGCTTTAGTGGGAAAACTTGAAAATGAAAATGTGCTCCTTGCTTATGTGGACGAAAGTTACTCTGAACAAGATGCCAGAGACTTAAGACAATCTCTTCGAGTATTGCCCAATGTTTCCAGCGTCAATTTTATATCTGTAAATCAAGCAATGGAGTCTTTTCTTGGTAGATATGAGGACAATAGCCGTTACGAGGATGTTAAACCAGATTGGTTTAGACATAGATTCGAGATTCATGTGAATGATGTTGCACTTTTAGCTCAAACCCAAATTGATGTTAGCGAAGTACATGGAATCGTTAAAGTAAATGCCAACCTCACCATAGCAAAAGGTTTGGTAACAGTTAGAAACATTGTCAGCAGAGTGTCCATTGGTATGGTTTCTATATTATTAGCTATTTCCGTCTTCATTATGTCTAATACTATTAAACTTTCCACCTATGAACGAAGGGAAGAAATCGCAATCATGAAGATGGTGGGTGCAACCAACGGTTTTATCCGATGGCCCTTTATACTGGAAGGTTTCTTATTGGGTACAATCGGCTCAATTGCTGCCTTTGCCTCCATATGGGGTTTGTATGGCTTGGTATCAAATAGCATAATGGATATTGGCATCGGCTTCATCAGCGTTTTACCCTTTACCAGCGTTTCTTTTCGTATGTTTATGATGTTCGTTTCCATTGGTTTCGGTGTTGGAGTCGGTGGTAGCGGAATGGTTCTCAATAGATATTTAAATGTCTAATTTTGATATTTCAGTTCATGGGAGTTATAGCAAATAATGAAAAACAAACGCACAACCAGATTCATAGCTCTTCTTTTAGTGCTTATAATGGCATTGTCTTTGATTATTGTCGCCATCGATGCATTAACAGCTGGGGCCTATGTTACCCAGAGTGAAATCGACAGGCTCAGGGAAGAAATGAGAGAATACGAAAGAAGAAAGCTTGAAATTCTTTCCAGAATCAACACCATAGAATTTGAACGAATGACCGAGGTTGCAAAAAAGAATGTCCTAGATGATAGAATTTATATTACTGGTCTAGAAATCGAAAACATGGAAAATATCATCGAAAATTATGTTTTGCTTATAGCAGAAAAGGAATTAGAAGTTCTAGATGCAATCAACATGGAAGAGGAGCAATTCAATATATATAAAAATCGTGTTCGCGACATGGAAGAAAACGGTGTCATAACATATTTGGAAATCATATTCGACTCCACAAGTTTTGCCGATTTATTGGCTCGCATCGATTTTGTCAGCGATATTATGCAAGCCGATGAAAAAACATATTTCGATTTAATCGCTGCTCGAGAAAGAACCATAAAAGCTAAAGAAGATTTGGAAATTGCCAAAATCGAAATGGAAAACGAAAAAGTTCTCATGGAAAAGAAACTTTTGGAGCTTGCCGACCAGGTGGAACAAGCTAATCAGCTAATACAGCAAATAGAAGACAACCTAGAAACTGAAAGTGCTCTCTATGCTGCCGAATCTGCAGAAGCAGAAAGAATCCAAAACGAAATTAATAAAAAGATAGAGGAACTTCGAGCCCAGGAAGCGGCACAAAATGCAGCCCGAGTCAGGGGGACTGGTGAGCTGATGTGGCCTGTACCTTCAAGCAGTAACATTACCAGCCAATTCGGTACCAGACTCCATCCTGTATATAAAGTATATAGAACCCATTTAGGTATAGACATTGCTGCAGATTATGGTAAAAATGTCATAGCTGCGGATACTGGAACCGTTATTATTTCTGAATACAATTCCAGTTATGGGCATTATGTGGTAATAAGCCATGGAAATATGACAACCCTATATGCGCATTTGAGTTCTCGTGCTGTTAGCGTGGGTGATACAATCCGCAAGGGTGAGGTTTTAGGATATATCGGATCAACTGGAGTTTCCACAGGACCTCATTTGCATTTTGAAGTTTCCGTTGATGGAGTAAAAGTCGATCCAGAAAGATATCTATAGTAAGGCACAATGATATATGAAACATAAAACATTTCGCTTTATAGATACACTTGCGCTGATGCTGTTGGCATCAGCGTTGACCTTGATACTCAGTAGAAATTTTCATAATCGAAGTACTCCCAGAGCTTATGATATAGAAGCATATGCTCAGGATTATGTTGCCTTGATTCAATTAATCGATGATGTATATATTGGCGATTTTGACATCGAAGGAGTTACTGATGCCGCCATGAGAGCCATTGTCTCCTCTCTGGGTGATAGATGGTCATTTTATATGACAGCGAACGAATATGCAGAATATCTGATGAGTTCCAGTAATCAATTCACTGGTATTGGTGTTGGTGTAGCGATCCACGAATCAACAGGGGGCATGGAGGTTTTATACACATACAAAGATTCTCCTGCTGAAATTGCCGGTCTTAGCCAAGGCGATGTTATTATATCTATAGATGGAAATGATATACGTGGGTTCACAATATCTGAAATGCGTGTTTTGCTTTCTCGCCCTATTGGAGATACCGCTCTTCTTGATGTTATAAGAGCTGACGGCAACTTGGAAGAGATAACTGTTGCCTATGATATAGTTTTTTCGAATCCTGTTTCCTTTGAACTAATAGGAAGTGATATTGGCTATGTGTCCATATCAAATTTTGAAGGAAATTCTGGGAAAAGCTTTGTATCTGCAATTGAAGAGTTGCTGGAAATGGGTGCCGTTTCTTTTATATACGATGTTCGTGACAATGGCGGTGGAATGGTTCACGAAATGACTGAAATCCTTGATTTTTTGCTCCCAGCTGGTGAAATATTTATTTCAGTGAATAAAACTGGAAGAGAGACAATAACCAGATCCGATGCTAGGATGCATAATTATCCCGCTGTTGTGATAGTTAATAGGTACTCATATAGTGCTGCTGAATACTTTGCTGCGCTCCTGCGAGAATACGAATATGCAAAAATCGTCGGTGAGCAAACAACTGGAAAAAGTCGCTCCCAAACCACAATACTATTGCCCAATGGCGGTGCTTTGCACATATCAACCGGTCAATATTTTACAAAGAATCGTGTAGCCCTTTACGATGTGGGAGGATTGACACCGGATTATGAATTATCCCACTCCAGCGAGGAGTATAGCCAATATATTTCTGGAAATCTGCAACTGGAAGATGACCCGCAAATTTTATTAGCAATATCCGTATTACGTGATTAATTCGATGTTGCATTGAAAATATTAACAAAATAAGGAGAAATAAGTATGCCTATTAATGTTTTAACCCACCCTCTTATACAGCATAAACTCACAATTTTACGTGACAAAGATACAGGTGTGAAAGTATTTCGAGAAGTGGTTGGTGAAATAGCAATGCTTATGTGCTATGAAGCAACACGAAGTCTACCTTTGGAAGACATTGAAATTATTACTCCCATAGCAGCAGCGACAAGCAAGACTGTTTCTGGGAAAAAGCTTGCTTTGGTGCCGATTTTGCGCGCAGGATTGGGAATGGTGGATGGACTTCTAAATTTGATACCTTCTGCAAAAGTTGCCCATATCGGAATATATCGTGATCCTGATACCCTGGAACCAGTTGAGTATTATTGCAAATTACCTCCTGACATCATGGAACGTGACTGTTTCGTCCTCGATCCCATGCTGGCAACGGGAGGTACAGCTGCAGCAGCCTGCCAATACTTGAAAGAAGCAGGAGCTCGCTCCATTAAGCTACTCACCATCCTTTCAGCACCTCCTGGAGTGGAAAAAATGCAACAAGAACACCCTGATGTGGAAGTCTATACATGCGCCATCGACAGCATACTCAATGAACATGGCTACATTGTTCCTGGCTTGGGAGATGCTGGAGATAGAATATTTGGAACAAAGTAAATGGTTTCATTATTATAATAGGGGAGACCTTTAAAATACAAAACCCAGCAGCCAAAACTGCTGGGTTTTGCATTATGTTAGCGAGCCGTACGATTCGAGAGGGTGTTTTCTTAGCATGTAGAATTTTAGTATTTACCGAATCCGCCACTGCTGCCAGAACCAATTGTAGTAAACTCATCATCTAGAGCTGAGGAATTAAAACTATATGGGGAGTTGCCAGCTGCTGGAAGATTACGTAATTTGGGGTCAGACCTCAATTTAAATTGGGAAATGAGCTCTTGGAGCATATCGGATTGACCGCTCATTTGCTCTGATGCAGCAGCACTTTCTTCTGCCGTTGCACTATTTTGAGATACCACTTGGGCTACTTGGTCTATGCCAATGTTCACTTGCGCAATTCCAATGGATTGGGCTTCTGAGGATCTGGCAATTTCATCAATGAGTTTACTGCTCTCGTTAATACCAGTGACGATTTCCGTCAAGCTCTCTGCTGTTTCTCCTGCTATTCGCACTCCTAAAGTAGCTTTATCCATTGAGTTTTCTATTAAACTGCCCGTTTCTTTGGCTGCTTCTGCGCTTTTTGCAGCAAGGTTACGAACTTCCTCAGCGACAACGGCGAAGCCTTTACCGTGGGTTCCTGCCCTTGCTGCCTCAACGGCAGCATTTAGTGCCAAGATATTTGTTTGAAATGCAATATCGTCTATAGTCTTAATCACTTTGCTGATGGACTGACTTGCATCGTTTATATCGCCCACAGCAACCATCATTTCATCCATTTGTCTAGAGCCTTTTTCAGCATTGACTTTAATCGTATCTGCTAGTTTTGCTGTTTCTTCTGCTATGGCTGCGTTTTCCTTTGTGCTATGAGCTATGTCTGCTATTGAGCTAGCAAGTTGCTCCACCGAAGCGGCTTGCTCTGTTGCCCCTTGTGCTAGGGATTGAGCACCTTCGGCAATTTGCTTGGCACCAGTAGTCACCTGGGTGGTTGATTGATTAATTTCTGCAAACATGCCATTTAAATTTTCAATGACTTGCTTCAGGGTTATACCCATTACATCTTCGTTTGACAGGACTTCAACTTCAACAGACAAATCACCGTTTGCCACAGCTTCCATTTTTTCAGCTATTGTTGATATATGACCAACGAATAGGGCTGCATTGCTAATCGCTTGTCCGATTTCACATTTTATAGTTGCTGTATCGCCGATTAATTTTGCATCTTCTTCCCTTAAACGAATGTTTCCTTCGGTTCCAGCTTGCTTCATAAAGCCTGACAAGACAATAAGAGGCTTGCTGATGATTCCTGATATATAGATTGCAAGCCATACTGATAAAACCACCGCTGCTGCCAAGGCTATGGACGTTACCACAGCAACCATCCTACTGAGGTTGGCGATTTCAGAATCCAGCTCATCTATGAGTACGGCAAATCTTCGTTCCGAGCTGTTTAGGGTATCTATCACTTCCTGGGTTTTTGGTAATATGGAAGATGTGACCAAAGCCAAAGCGGCATCATGATCGTTATTTTCAATATATGAAATAACTCGTTCGGCTTCCCTGTGTATAAAGGTGTGTGGAACGGCGACATCGTTTAGCATTTGCAAAATTACACTATCTTCGATATTCCGTGCCACATCACCGCGAAGCCAGTCACCTAAAGCACAGCTATCAGGATCTATGGAGCCGGTGAATTGTGTACCAGTTGCAGCAGCAACAAGCAAATTATGCCTCCATACATAATGGGCTTCTGTAACTCTAATAATACCTTCATTTTCGTTGTTGAGCTTATGCAATTTATCTACTTTATTAATAAACATCATGGAAGTGGTAATGCCTATCGTTCCGATGATTGTTGAAAACAACAAAATAATTGCAAAACTCACCAGTAATTTAGTACGAACTCTTAAATTTTCCATTCGGAGACCTCCAAAGCATATATCATTATTGTGGATGAAAAAGTATCTTCACCCATAAATAAGCAAATAGAAAAAAGGCAGGTCTTTTCAAAGCTACCCAAATAGCTTGATGATAAAGATAATGCATACACATATCTTATCAAAATAGTACCCTACCTAAATCCTATCATTTGGTATATCGGAATAATTAGAAAATATCTTAATACTTCCCGAAATCTCCTCTGCTTACGTTTGTCGCAGTATACTCGCTTTCAATCGATGTTTCCTTGGTGTTTTGGTAATTTGTATCAGACTTGTTAAAGCTGTCCAATACTGGATTGCTACTTTTTAGTTTAAATTGGGAAATAAGTTCTTGGAGCATATCGGATTGACCACTCATTTGCTCAGAAGCTGCTGCGCTCTCTTGCGCCGTTGCGCTGTTTTGCTGCACAACTTGGGCAACTTGATCGATACCCACATTGATTTGAGCAATGCCTATTGACTGCGCTTCTGATGATCTTGCTATTTCTTCGATTAGATGCGTGCTTTCATTGATGCCAGACACTATCTCGCTCAGGCTTTCGGCGGTTTCACCAGCTATGCGAACTCCCAAAGATGCTTTGTCCATGGAGTTTTCTATCAAGCTACCAGTTTCCTTAGCCGCTTCGGCACTTTTTGCCGCCAAGCTACGAACTTCCTCAGCTACAACAGCAAAGCCTTTTCCATGGGTACCAGCGCGAGCAGCTTCCACCGCAGCATTAAGGGCAAGGATATTTGTTTGAAAGGCTATGTCATCAATTGTTTTTATTACTTTGCTAATTGATTGACTTGCATCATTTATATCTTCCACAGCTTTCACCATTTCATCCATTTGGGAGCTTCCTTTTTCAGCATTGGCTTTTATGGTATCTGCAAGCTTCGATGTTTGCTCCGCTATTGTTGCATTTTCCTTAGTGCTATTGGCTATTTCGGAGATGGAACTAGCCAATTGCTGGATAGAAGCAGCTTGCTCTGTAGCACCCTGGGCAAGGGACTGAGCTCCATCTGCAACTTGCCTTGAACCTGCAGATACTTGGTTGGCTGACGAGTTAATATCGCCAAACATACCGTTGAGGTTTTTCATCATATTTACTATTGCTAAGCCCATGGTGTCTTTTTCTGATAGCAGATTGGTATCCACCCTAAGATCCCCGCTGGCTATTGTGGTTAGTAATTCGCTGATTTCAGTTATACGCCCAACGAATGCTGCAGAAGAATTTATAGTTTGAGCTATCTCGTCTTTCCCCTGGGCCATTTTGTTGATGATTTCCATGTCAGCTTGATTGAGGCTAAGGTCACCTGTTGAACTTGCTTTTGACATAAAGGCGGTGAGAGGTACAAGGGGTGCCATGACTTTACGGGTTATTACAATTATACACGTGGACCCAATAGCCAAAGTGACGATAAATATGGCTATCCCTATGATAATAAACCTGTTTAGTACATCAGTTTTATGGGTCGTATAGCGTCCCACAAAGAGCATTCCCAATATTTTTCCATCTGTAGAACGAATTGGTATATATTTTACGAAGGCATCCTTATCAAGAATTTTTGCTTCGCCACTATAGGATGTTCCTGTCAAAACGCTTTGACTGACATTTTCTGCCGCTTTTGTTCCCACGGCTCTTGCACCATTTTCTTGTATAATGGTTGTAGCGAGGCGGGTGTCTCCTTTGAAAACAGTAACTTCCACGTTAAATGTCCTTTTCATGGTATCCACGAAAGCATCTGTATCCATGCGGTAACCAGTTACAACTGCAGCGATTATCCTGCCTTGAGCATTTCGAATTGGCGATGCTGCGCTGGCTGAGATTTTTACAATTTCTGCTTCTTCAATGGATGAATTGGTGTTTCCCGCCAAGGCGCCTCGTACCGTTTGCATATAAGAAACATCATCATCAAAAACCGTAGGTGCATGGGTACGTAAAATTGCTTTTGCAGAAATATCAACAAATATGCAAAAATCCATTCCGGTTTCTTCATCCAATTGATTGGCTCGGTTTAACAATCCCTCCAGATCACGTACTTCGATTGCTCTTATGATTGCCGGGTCTGATGCTATGTACATTGAAGCGACATAAGCGTTATTTTTTAGCCCCTCCACATGCTCATCAAGGGAATCTGAAGCAATACTTAACGAGTCCATTATTTCATCATCTAGGGTGTTGGAAAAGGCAACAATGTTAGAAATCAGCAAAGCTGCCATGGCACAGAGGATTATTATACTCATTGGTATCACTATTTTCATTTTTATGCTCATGGAATATGGGCTCCTTTATGCATTATATATTTAGTATACTTATTGTATTTTCGGTATATATATGGCAATTCTTAATAGTAGCTAGTATGGTGTATCCAATATAAGCTTTTAAAATCTCCTTTATTTTTTGAGAATAGACCACAATTATGGATAAAATATTAGCAGCCTACCCTAATTGTGGGTAAGCTGCTAAATATAGCATATGTAATGCTATGTTGGTGCCGCCAGCCGGAATCGAACCGGCACGATATTTCTATCGAGGGATTTTAAGTCCCTTGTGTCTACCTAATTCCACCACGGCGGCTTATTATTTTGATATTTGCAATATAACAATAGATTATATTTCGATACCCAAGCTACTCAAAAGCTTTCCTAAGGAGGGCATATCTGGAAGGAGAAGGATGCTTGTTTTGGTGGTTTTTCCAGCAATTTCCATCTCCGTTTGAATGAGGAGCAAGGTGTCGCTCATTTTTGCAAAATAAATTGAAGGTACGCTCATTATTGAACCAAGCATATCGAGGGTTGCCTCTGGAGGAGATATATCAATGGTTAATTCCGACATATCTGCAATGGCGCCGACAAAAGAAGCTGACATGATGTTGGAAATTTCATTGATGGCGGAGAAACCAACTTCGTCAATTTCTTTATAATCCTTTATGTCTGTGAACATGAGCATATTAACAAGATCGCAAGCTGTTTCAACGGGGAGCAAAAACATCATCATTCCTTCTAAATCGGCAGCCAGGAATAATAATGTGCCTATCATGACTGCCTCAGGACCACCTAAGGCTTCAGTCGATTCGTTGAATCCTTTGATTCCAATGTATGGGATTGACACATTGACTTGGTGATCTAGCATTCGCGATAGGGAAGATGCAGCATTTCCAGAACCAATATTGGCTATTTCCTTCAATACATCCATGTGGATTTCGTTGATGTCCGCAAATGATTCAATACTCATGATATGTTCCTCCATTCCCCATTGGCGATGTTTATCATGCAACCGTAGGGTATTTTATCACATGAAATTTATTCTTTCAAGCTAAATTATTGAAATTGTGATTATTAAAAGTTATGTGTAAATGCACTCGTAAAACATTTGCATATATTCTTTATATTGTATATACTATGAACAGTCTGCGAGGTATCGGTATATGGTGGGAGGTGCGGGAACTGAATAACGTATTATATATAGTTGTTCCTTGCTATAACGAAGAGGCAGTACTGGACACAACAGCAAGTAGGCTTCAAAATAAAGTCACAAGTTTGAAAGAAAAAGGCTATATTTCCACTGAGAGCAAGGTTGTCTTTGTGGACGATGGTTCTCGAGACAGTACTTGGGATATTATTTCAAGCCTCTGTGAAAGGGACAGTATATTCGCTGGTATAAAGCTTGCTCGCAACAGAGGGCATCAGAGCGCATTATTTGCAGGGCTTATGACCGTGCGAGAAGAGGCTGACATGGTCATATCCATCGATGCTGACTTACAAGACGATATTGAGACCATCGATAAAATGGTTTTGCAATATATAAATGGAAATGATATTGTTTATGGCGTTCGCTCAAACCGCGAAAGCGACAGCTTCTTTAAACGAGCAACAGCAGAAGGCTATTATAAGTTTTTGCGCTCTCTTGGCTGTGATATAGTTTTCAATCATGCCGATTACCGACTAATGAGTAGTCGCGCCCTAAATGAATTATCGGAATATTCTGAACAAAGATTATTTTTAAGGGGAATAATACCGCTTTTGGGTTACAAAACTTCAATTGTGGAGTATACAAGGGGGATTCGAGAAGTAGGAGAGAGCAAATACCCCTTAAAGAGAATGTTGAGTCTAGCCATGGACGGACTACTATCTTTGAGCCTGCGACCAATTCGTATTATACTATCTATAGGGGTAATAATGCTCATATTTGCCGCTATTATATCTATCTGTTCAATAGTGCTTCTGTTTCAAAGAAAGCTTCTCTTTGATTGGGTACCAGCTGTACTTTCTATATGGTTCGTTGGAGGAGTGGTCACACTGTCTTTGGGTGTTGTGGGTGAATATGTGGGACGAACATTTTTTGAAACAAAGCAGCGTCCAAGATACAATATAGAAACATCAACAGGGTTAAATAATGGGGTAAAATGATATGGAGCGTTTCGGGAGAAATGCAATTTTAGATATTTTAAATAATTATGGTCTTAGTCCTTCAAAGGCAATGGGGCAAAACTTCCTCATTGATGGAAACATAACTGATAAAATCGTAAGACTTTCCGGTATTAATAAAACTAGTGGAGTCCTTGAAGTTGGTCCCGGTTTCGGTTCTTTGACAGAAAAACTTTCTCTAGTAGCAGGAAAAGTCATAGCTGTTGAGCTCGACAAACGCCTAATTCCAATACTTGATGATTTGTTTCAAAATCGAGAAAATGTGGAGATTCTCCATGGAGATATTTTAAAACTCGACTTACAACAGCTAGTGGGAGAAAAGCTTTCTGGATATAGCAGCCATGTGTGTGCGAATCTTCCCTATAATATAACATCACCTGTAATATCAGCTTTTTTGGACTCGAGGCTCTTTGAGACAATAACTGTGATGGTTCAAAGGGAAGTGGCAAGGCGTATTTGTGCCCAGCCGGGTAGCAAGGAATATGGCTCTTTTACAGTGTATGTTAATTATCATTCAATACCTCAAATCCTCTTTGATGTACCCCCAGATTGTTTTATGCCAAAACCAAAAGTATGGTCATCGGTTATTCACTTAAAAATAAGACCTGAACCTTTACTAGACGCTAGTCATGAGTCTGCATTTTTCAAAGTCCTACGAGCAGCCTTCGCCCAGCGTAGAAAGACCTTGGCAAACGCTCTTTATGGAGCCTTTGGCGATATAATGGATAAAGAGGATTTAATAGCATTAATAAAAAAATCCGGTCACAACCCCATTGCCAGAGGTGAGACCATGGGCCTTTCCGAATTCATTGCGCTATCTGAAGAATTCATCAAAAAAGTTGACTAAATGGGTAATTCGTTGTAATATCTAAAAGTATAATGGAAGGTGATGATACATGAGTATTATTTCTGAAGTCAAATGCGCCAGATGCGATCGTAAGTATTCTGGTGTCAGAAGCCGCTGCCCCTACTGCGGAGCTCGTAGAATCGGAAGCGGTAAATATTCGGAAGAGGGAGACAATTCCAGAGGTAAAATGATAATCGGAATTCTGATTATGTCTGTTCTGGTTGTTGCCGCTGCTGTGCTTCTTTTTTCCACCAGACCCGATGATTCGACCACCATCAGCAGTGCTCCGCCCACAGGGGAAGAAACAGAATCTCCAGGTTTGGGAGCTCTTGATGAAACGGGGAATGTTTCTGTGACAAACAACAGCCCCAATGTTTCCGATACACCAGATATTTCCAGCGAACCGCCATCTCCTGACCCAGTTCCGATTCAGATTCAATCAGTAACCATCACATATGCTGGTAGTCCCAACAACGACTTCACCGCTAATATAAACGATAGAATACGCCTTGTTGCAAAAGTGGAACCAGCTGGTGTGGAATTCGATGAAGAAATATATTGGCGAAGCAGCAACACCAGCGTCTTTGATGTTGTAAAACAAACCATTGAGGGCACGTCGGCAGAAGTTATTATAACTGGTGTCGGCGATGCAACACTTACTGTCAGCGTTGGTGGTGTTGAAGCCACTTGCATAGTAAGGGGTCGTAGATAATTAAGCTTGTTGTCCTTTCAGTATTGCATTATATAGTTTGTTTTTTGACACTCCGCTTTCCTCTGCTGCCTTTTTAGCAGCATCCATTAAAGACATACCATCACTGACATATAAAGTTGCTTTTTCTAGCACTTGATTAAAGTCTTCCTGTGTATCTTTACTTTCAGATATTCCTTCCACAATAAGCACATATTCGCCCTTGGGGATTTTTTCCTCAAACAAAAGCACAGCTTCACTCAAAGATAAGCGAATTGTCTCTTCGTATATCTTGGTGATTTCTCTGGATATTGAGATGCGTCTATCGCCAAATACAGTGAGCATATCATTTAAAGTGCGCTTTATTTTATGGGGTGCTTCATAAAAAACCATAGTTCGTTTTTCTGTTTTTAGCTCATCTAAATGGGCAAAACGACTCTTTTTAGATGTGGATAAGAAGCCTTCAAAAGTGAAGCGACCAATGGGTAATGCAGATAATACAAGAGCTGCAATAGCAGCACAGGGTCCTGGAATAGATACTATGTTGATGTCAAGGTCTGCACATTTGGATATGAGCCTTTCTCCAGGGTCGCTAATGCCAGGTGTTCCAGCATCTGTTACCAAAGCACAACTTTCACCAGCCAATATACGGCTGGTGATTTTATCGCCACTTTCTTTGCTATTGTGCTCGTGATAGCTCACGAGTTCCTTTTTTATCTTCAAATACTCTAGAAGCTTGCGACTCACTCGAGTGTCCTCGGCTGCGATGAAGTCAACATCGCTCATAATTTCCGAGGCGCGCTGAGACAAATCGCCAAGGTTACCGATGGGTGTTGCCACTATATAAAGCGTACCAGACATATTTTTGCTCCTTTATTCATCGTTTATATATAGCTCTAATTTCATCTGATTCTATCCCATTGCAATTTAACAGCAAGGGCGCTTCAATGGTAAGACCGGGTTTACCGCTTCGGCGACTCTCCAATAAAACAAGACTTGGGCTGAAATTGCTATCATGCTGAACAAAACGAAGACGCTTTGGCTCAAATCCATGCTTTGACAAATTATGGAAAAGCTCATTGAGCCGTTCGGGTTTGAAAACCATAAAAAATGCTCCGCTTGTTTTAGTTAAATACTTTGCTGCTTGAATAATTTCATCCAGTGAACAATTTTCGTCGCTTCGCGCTAGGCGCAGATTTATATTAGAAGAAGCCTTCCCTCTATCTTGAGCATAATAGGGAGGGTTCGAGATTACATAATCATAAAAACCTGGACTAAACAATTCCTTATGCTTTCTTATATCGCCATTAATGATGTCTATTCTATCAGACAAACCATTATGCTCAATATTATCCTGTGCCAAATGAGCCGCTTCGGTTAATATTTCGATACCATCTATATGCATATGGGGTAAGTCCCAAGCTATAATAATGGGTATTAATCCCATGCCGCAACCAAGATCCATGACGTGGGTACCTTTTTTTTCCATTGCCTTTTTCGCAAAATCTACTAGAAGCGCAGAGTCCATGGATGGCATAAAATGCGTTTTTTCATATTTTATAACAGGACCATCTTCCCATAATATCATTTCCACTATAATTATCTCTTTTCGGAGTAAAAATCAGGGCGGATGAAACCATCCGCCCAAATTTGTTTTTTTTACGCAATTTCTTACTAATCCGTTATCGCCTCGGATGGACATGTGCTGGCGCAAAGCCCGCAATCTGTGCATAGTTCTGGGTCGATGTGGTATTGGGTATCGCCTTCAGAAATTGCATCAGCAGGACAATCGTCCTTGCAGATTCCACAGGAAATACATTCGTCACTGATTTTGTAAGCCATAGTTAACCTCCGATAATATATGTTTGATTTATCTCCAGGTGGGATTTGATTGTTCATTCCCTCCGGAAGTACAGTTGAGAGCGATAGATGAATCTGCATTTTTGATTTATCATTCGCCATTTGCTCATTGCAGTATACCACGCTATTTCAAAAAATCAACCATTATTTGCTAATTCTCCGATGTCAGTTCTAAAATGTGCATTTTCAAAGTCCACACATGATACGCCTTGATATGCTTTTTGAGATGCAAGCTGTAATGAATCAGCTATTGCAGTGATTGCTAATATTCGTCCTCCGTTTGTCAGATATTTGTCTCCCACTAGCTTCGTTCCCGCATGGAATGCAATTATCTCCTCTGGTATATCATCTAGTCCAAAAATCTCATAACCAGTTTCATAGGCATTGGGATATCCACCGCTTGCCATCACAACGCAAGAGCTGCAGGCTTTTCGCCAGTTTATTTCTATTTCACCCAGTCGCTGCTCTGTTATAGCCTCGAAAATATCAAGTAAATCAGTTTCCAATAAGGGTAATACTGCTTGGGCTTCCGGGTCGCCGAATCTTGCATTATATTCTATAACCTTCGGACCATTTTCTGTAAGCATCAGTCCAAAATATAAAACGCCTTTGAAAGGAACACCTTCATTTTCCATCGCCTTTATTGTAGGCATTATTATGCTTTCCATGGCGATATTCGCAATTTCCTCTGTATAGTTCGGGCTGGGTGAAATAGCTCCCATACCCCCTGTATTTAGTCCCAAATCGCCTGTATAAGCTCGTTTATAGTCTTGGGACGAAGGCATGGGTCTAACAGATTTACCATCGGTGAATACCAATACAGTGACTTCGGGACCTGTTAAAAATTCTTCAACAACTATCCGAGAGCCGCTATCACCGAATTTTTTATCGCCCATCATCATATCTACGGCATCAATTGCCGTTTGCACATCATCGGCTACCACAACTCCTTTTCCCAGAGCAAGTCCATCTGCTTTTACGACTATAGGCGCACCATTGTCTCTGATATATGCTTTGGCTTCTTCCATATCGGTAAAAACATTATAGGCAGCTGTGGGTATGTTGTATTTGGACATGATTGATTTTGAATATATTTTACTACTTTCCAGTTTTGCGGCATCTTTTGAAGGACCAAAGGCTTTTACACCAGCTGCCTCCATTGCATCCACCATACCAAGGGCAAGGGGGTCATCTGGTGCGACAACCACAAAATCGATTTTATTCTCAAGGGCAAAATTAACCATATTGTTTAAATCGGTTGCAGGAATATCCACCAATTGAGCAATTGATGAAATCCCCCCATTACCAGGAGCGCAATAAAGCTTTGTTACCCTAGGAGACTTAGCCAAAGACCAACAAATAGCATGCTCCCGCCCCCCACTACCGATGAGTAATACTTCCATATAAAACCTCCAACTTTTTGGATTAATAATTAATAATTAATTGTATTAGTGGTGAAACAAGCGGGTTGATGTGAATGCCATTACCATGTTGTGTTTGTCGCAGGTGTTTATAACGTCGTCGTCTCTGATGGAGCCGCCGGGTTGTGCAACAAAGATAACGCCGGATTTGTGAGCGCGCTCGATGTTATCTCCGAATGGGAAAAATGCATCGCTGCCCAAAGACGCTCCTAATTTTGTAGAAATCCACTCCATGCGTTCTCCTCTTGAAAGAGCATTTGGTTTTTGTGTGAAAAAGGATTGATAAACATCGTTACCAATGACATCATCAAAATCATCGGAAATATAAATATCAATGGTGTTGTCGCGAACTGCACGCCCTATGTCGCTTCTGAAGGGTAATTCCAAAACTTTTGGATGTTGACGAAGCCACCAATTATCAGCTTTGGAACCAGCTAGACGAGTACAGTGAATCCTGCTTTGCTGTCCTGCACCCACTCCAATGGTTTGTCCATTGTATACATAACAAACAGAGTTTGATTGGGTGTATTTTAAGGTAATAAGCGATATTAGCAAATCACGTGCTGCAGTATCAGGCATTTCTTTATTTTTCGTTACTATTTTCGTCAGTAAATCGGCTTCGATTGCAATATTGTTTCTATTTTGCTCAAAGGTGATACCATAAACATCCTTTTTTTCCAATATATTAGGAGAATAACTAGGGTCTATTTGAACTATGTTATAACCACCGTTTCTTTTCTTTTTAAGAATCTTCAAGGCAGCTTCGGTGTAGTCCGGTGCTATAACTCCATCAGAAACTTCAGGCAAGAGTGCCAATGCAGTATCTTCGTCGCAGATGTCGGATAGTGCAGCCCAATCTCCATATGAACAGACCCTATCCGCTCCCCTCGCTCTTATATAAGCACTGGCAAGGGGTGATACATCAGTTTTTTTCGCGAAATAAATTTCCTTTTCAATTTCGCTCAAAGCTAATCCAATGGCAGCTCCAGCAGGGGAGACATGCTTAAATGAAGCAGCAGAAGCTATACCAGTAGCTTTTTTGAGCTCCGAAACAAGCTGGAATCCATTGAGAGCATCAAGAAAGTTAATATATCCTGGATTTCCGTTTAATACTTGGACAGGCAAATCTCCTTCATCCATAAAAATGCGAGATGGTTTTTGGTTAGGATTGCATCCGTATTTCAATTCTAGTTCTGTCATATCAATCACCACTATTCTTGTTTTTTATCATTTCGAAATCCACATTCCCTGTTTCAATGTTGATTTCGCAAATATACAAAGATACTTTATTATCGGCATTAAGAGCTTCCCATATTGCTTCACATATAGCTGTGCCATCACCTTGGGGAATGTTTACAAATGACGGCTCACCCTCAAATGAAGGAAGAGGATCGCCATCGCCTATATAGGTATGCAAAAAATGCCCGCTTCCTGCTTCTGGTCTGTCATAATGGTAGAATTGACGTTGGCAGCAGTCAGCATATGCACCTAATGTTTTTAGTATTGATAGCATATATGCGCCAGTTGGGAATATCATGCCAGAGATACGAGGGGTATTGTTTGGAGCATCCGGCTCATATGTTCGAGTCATTAATGCATCAAGATAGCTTTTACCATCAAGTAAAAAATCGTAAATGGTATCTGTTTGGTCACCATTTGTAACAATATGCATTACACCACCATTTAGTTGTAAACGGCGAACGGGATTGTATATTACCAATGAAGGATCAGCCATTTTCGCCTCATCATGAGCCTGTGTTTTTATACCGTCATCTGTGGTAACAAATATACGATTTCTGCTGTTTTCGCTCCTGCCCATGATAAAATATCCCATTATCGCTCTTTTATCATCATAACTCCTAGCTAAAATGATTCCACGTCCTGGGTATATATTATTGCGCAGAGTTTGTAAAAGGTCTACTTTTTCCATTTTTATATCAACATCCTTTCCATTATCTTATATGGACAATCCTACCTTCGACTTCCAGTCGTCCCTCACAATATAAGCTGATAGCTTCTGGAAGGATTTTCCATTCCGCTTCTTCCATCACCCTTTGTTGAAGCAGCTGGGGAGTATCACCCTCTTGAATTGCGACTGCTCTTTGGAGGATAATTGGACCATCATCGACGATTTCGGTTGCAAAATGTGCAGTAGCTCCTGTAAGCTTAACTCCGTGGGCGAGCACCGCTTCATGGACCCGAAGACCGTAATAACCTGCTCCGCAAAATGAGGGTATAAGGGAGGGGTGAATGTTTATTATTCTATTTTCATATGCCTTTATAAGGGGAGAATCAAGAATATAGTTGAAACCAGCATAAACAACTAGTTCTATTTCAAGATCCTGTAGCATATCCAGCATCGCTTTAGTAAAAGTGGCTCGGTTGGGAAAAATATCCCTTTCAACCACATATACAGGAATATTAGCATTTTTTGCTCGCTCAATGGCATATGCTTCGGGATTGGATGATATAACAACCCTAAGCTCGCAGTTTTGTATTTCACCGAATAAATGGGCATCGATGATTGCCTGTAGATTCGTTCCACCGCCGGAAACTAGTACAGCGGTTTTTACCATAACAAGTCAACTCCCTTTTCTCCTGCTATGTTTCGACCTATCAAAAATGGTGTCTCTCCAATATTTTTTAAAGCCGAAATCACGGAATTCGTATCATTATCACTAACAGCCAACACAAGTCCAATTCCCATATTGAATGTGTTGTACATATCACGTTTCGGAATATTGCCTTTTTCTGAAAGTATAGAAAAAATAGGCATATCCGGAAAGGTTGAGGTTTCTATTTGTGCACGAACACCCTCTGGTAGCATCCTGGGGATGTTTTCAAAATGCCCCCCTCCTGTGATATGGCTAATGCCTTTTATGATGTCTTTGTTTTCTCTTATAAGAGCAAGAATGGTTTTCACATATATTCTAGTGGGTCGAAGCAACTCTTCACCAAGGCTTGTACCCAAGTCGGGCATATGCTGGTCCAGATTTCCGAGCTCATCAGCGAACACTTTACGAACAAGGGAAAATCCATTTGAATGTATCCCCGAAGAAGCCAATCCGATGAGATTATCTCCTGGGGTGATTTTGCTACCGTCAATAATGTCGTCATAATCAACGAAACCGACGGAAAAACCTGCGATGTCATATTCATCTTCTGGCATCAAACCTGGATGCTCTGCAGTTTCTCCCCCGACGAGGGCACAGCCAGCAATTCTACAACCTTCTGCAACACCAGCTACTATGCGCTCTGTACGCTGGGGTATATTTTTTCCCATGGCAATATAGTCTAAAAAGAATTGCGGCTCGGCGCCTGTACACACAATATCATTTACACACATGGCAACACAATCAATGCCAATTGTGTCGTGCTTATCCATTAAAAATGCTATTTTTAGTTTTGTCCCCACGCCATCGGTGCCTGATACAGCTATTGGGCGCTTCATGCCAGAAATGTCAGGCTCGAACATACCTCCAAAACTACCAAAACCACCAAGCACACCCTTACGAAATGTGCTGTTTATGTGCGGCTTCATGAGTTCCACAGCTTCATAACCCGCTGTGATGTCAACTCCAGCTTGAGCATAACTATCAGATTTTGATTCGTCCATATTTTAACCCATCATTTCTTTGATTTTTTCAGCAATCCCTTTATCTGCTTCTCGAACTTTGTTTTCCATATCAATTTTAAATTGAGAAAGCTTATTTGATAATTGTTCGTCATCAATTGCGAGAATTTGAGCAGCAAGAATCGCCGCATTTTGCGCGCCCCCAATAGCAACAGTTGCCACAGGGATCCCAGATGGCATTTGAACCATTGATAATAAGCTGTCAAGACCGTCCATAGTGGACGAAACCATTGGCAGCCCTATTACTGGAAGGGTTGTATAGGCTGCTATAACGCCCCCTAGATGCGCTGCTTTCCCAGCGGCTGCTATTATAACTCCGAATCCATTGTCTTTTGCATTTTTTGCAAATTGTTCTGCATCCACCGGTGTTCTGTGGGCAGACATGACACGAGCTTCAAAGGGAATCTCGAAACTGTGAAGCTGCTTTATTGCTTCTGAAACCACTGGAAAGTCGCTATCTGAACCCATAATTATTGCTACTTTTTTCATGTTTCCCCCTCATATCTATTAATGCTAAACTTGAGCAATCATTTGATCGAGTTTAATATGTTGACTGGTCTTTTTGTTGGCTAGTATATAATAGCATTATGGTTTTTTCAAGCAAAACCTTTCTTACAAATTTTAACAAATCCAAACGTCAAAATAAAAATATATTGATAATCAATGGGCTACGATATAAAATAGCAATTAATCTGCTTATTAAATGAGCTACTTTAGCAACAAAAGAGGTTTTAGTATGGCTGATATTTACTTATGCGAAATTATTGAAAACACAAAAATAGCAGAATCAATTTATCAAATGAAAGTAAGGAACTCTCCTTTGGCAAAACTAGCCCGACCTGGACAGTTTGCCAATATAAAATGCGGGGAGGAACGGCTTTTGCGCAGACCCATCAGTATTTCAAGCATAAAGAACGACGAAATAACATTCATATTTGAAACAAAGGGTGAAGGTACAAAATATCTATCTGAGAGAAAAATTGGCGAAACACTTGATATACTCGCTCCCCTTGGTAATGGCTTCACGCTACCTGAAAGCCCATTCATTGTTGTTGGAGGTGGTATTGGTGTACCACCATTGCTTTATGCTGCACAAGCTGCGAAGGGTGAAGCAACAGCAATATTGGGCTTTCGAGACAAGAGCAGAATAATTTTTTCAGAGGAATTTTCCTCAATCTGTAATAATGTGCTCATTACCACAGATGATGGAAGTGGCGGAATCAAAGGTAATGTTTTAGCTCCGCTGGAGGATTTGCTCATGGAAGAAAAATATGAAGCAGTCCTTGCTTGCGGACCCCTTCCCATGCTAAAGGCTATTTCTAAACTGGCAATGGACAGGGGAGTCGCAGTTCAGCTTTCCCTTGAAGAAAGAATGGCATGTGGAGTGGGTGCCTGTGTAGTTTGTGCATGTGCCACAATAGTCAATGGTATAGAAAGCATGAGTCGAGTTTGCAAAGATGGTCCAGTATTTCCAGCAGAACAAATACGCTGGGATTAAGGAATTTATACTAATTTGGACGATTGCCAATTGCATGAACAATTGTAGGTGCGGTTGGCAAATCGCCCGAACAATGTAGGGGCGATTGGCAAATCGCCCGAACAATGTAGGAGAATATGAAAATGGACGATAAAACCAATAGCGTTGATTTAGGTATTGATTTAGGTATCGATTTCGCAGGGGTACATTTTAAGAATCCTGTTGTAGTGGCTTCAGGTACTTTTGGTTTCGGGCGTGAATATAGCGAATTTTACGACTTGTCTATCCTTGGTGGGATTTGTGTAAAGGGTTTGACCGCTGCAAAAAGGCTTGGTAACCCACCGCCCAGGGTTGCAGAGACTCCCATGGGGATGCTAAACAGTGTGGGACTCCAAAATCCAGGTGTTGATGGCTTTATCGAAAATGAATTACCCTTTTTGCGTGACATAGATACCAATATCATAGCCAATATTTCGGGAAATACTGTGGAGGAATATGCATCTATGGCAGAAAAACTCTCGGATGCTGCTGTGGATATGATAGAGGTCAATGTCTCTTGCCCCAATGTGAAAGAGGGTGGGATACAGTTTGGCACTTCAGCCGCCGCAGTTGAAGAAGTAACAAGGGCAGTAAAAAGCAAATCAAATATACCAGTTATGGTGAAGCTCTCTCCCAATGTTACCGATATTGCGGAGATTGCACTGTCCGCTCAGAATGGGGGAGCAGATGCTATATCATTAATTAATACCCTTCTTGCCATGCGTATTGATATACACACAAAAAGACCAGTACTATATAACAATACTGGTGGTTTGTCGGGACCAGCTGTTTTTCCCGTTGCCCTGCGAATGGTGTGGCAGGTAAAGCAAGCTGTGAGTATACCGATTCTTGGTATGGGTGGTATAACAAATGGGAACGATGCTGTGGAAATGATGCTAGCTGGAGCTAGCTTAGTGGGAATTGGTACTGCCAACTTTTCTGACCCATACGCTTCACCAAAAACCATTGAAGGTATAAAGAGTTATTTATCCCAAAAGGGAATCAAGTCTGCCAGAGATATTACAGGAAGCGTTGAAAATAACTAGTCGTTTGCTTCTTTCTTGACATTTGTAAGTATTTGTCATAAAGTAAAGGGAGATTACCGATAGTTTTTATTGGTAATTATCCAAGTATAATTCAAAAAAATGAAAAAGGATGATATTTGTGAAAACAACCATTGGCGGAAAAAACATGAGAAAAAAGGCTATATCCATAACCCTATGCATAGTAATATGCATGAGCATGATGCCTCTTACTGGCTATGCTCAAGTACGTGTCACAACTTTTGAAGAAATGCTGGCAAATGACTTGAAAACCCTTGGATTGTTTCGTGGAGTCTCTGATACTGACTTTGACCTAAACAGAGCACCCAGTCGCGTCGAAGCGCTCGTTATGCTTATTCGAGTGTTGGGAAAGGAATCAGAAGCACTGAGTAGTAGTAATTCACATCCTTTCACCGATGTGGCAGGCTGGGCAGACCCGTATGTGGGATATGCCTATGCCAACAATCTCACAAACGGAATCTCAGATACGCAATTTGGTACTGGACGCGCTAGTGCAGCAATGTATTTGACTTTTGTATTACGAGCCCTGGATTACGATGATACCAATGGTGCTGATTTTACTTGGAACGACCCATTTACTCTGGCGACAACTGTTGGGATACTCCCTGATTTTGTCAACATCAGCACTTTTTGGAGAGCCGATGTTGTTGTCATCTCATATGCTTCATTGGCTGTCACTATGAAAAACAGTAGTCAAACACTAGCGCAAAAACTAATAGCTGCAGATGTATTTACCCTAAATCTTTATAATGCCACCTATGATCCCAATGCAATTCCCAATTATATACCTATAATATATGATGGATTATCAGCAGAGCAAATATATGAAATTTGCTCCCCAGCGGTATTTTTCATTGAAGTGTTTAACGCAAATGGAACGCCCTTTGGAACAGGCAGCGGGTTTTTCATCGAGAGCAATGGAATTGCTATCACGAATTATCATGTCATTGAAGGTGCTCACAGTGCACAAATAACAATATCTAGTACTAGCGCTGTATATGATGTAACGGGAGTTTATGATTATAACGAATTAGAAGATTGGGCAGTAATTAAAGTTGATGGGTCTGGATTTCACACCTTAAAAATTGGTGATGCTTCAACAGTCATAGGAGCATCAACTGTATATGCCATAGGTAGCCCACTTGGTTTACAAAACACAATATCTCAAGGAATAATATCAAACACAAACCGCATGGAAGACGGAATAAGGTTTATTCAAACTACAGCAGCTATTTCTCCTGGTAGTAGCGGGGGAGCTCTCATTAACACATTGGGAGAGGTCATCGGTATTACCACCGCACAATATGTCCTTGGTCAAAACCTAAATCTTGCACTTCCAATTTCATATACAGCAGGACACTCTAGAAACAACATGGTTTCTCTATCTGTTCTATTTCCTAACATGGGTGGTAGTGGAGACATCAGTAGCAGTATAGAAATGGCTGGAAATGGCGATATAGTACGCATAAATGGTGTAACTGTCTATAAGTTTTCGCCAAATCAAAGCGGCTATTGGGTATTTCGCACATCACATAATGATGATAATGACCCTGTACTTTCCTTATATGATAGTAATGGAAGAGAAATTGCATATGATGATGATGGAGACGGCAATTATAATGCAGTTATTTGTACTTACCTAAACTCGTGGGAATCATATTATTTAGAGGTAAGCTTTTACGGTTATGGAACAGCGACATGTACCCTTTCTGTAGTACCTTCTATTATCATACCCAGCGGTGGTGGTACGGTTGGGGTAAGTGGTGATTGCGTTTTTACCTTTACACCCAGTCAATCTGGAACATGGACCGCCAGGACATCAAGCAATGATTCCGCTGACCCGGTTTTGCTTGTATATGATGAAAACTTCCGTTTAATCGATGCTGTAGACAACGATACATATGGTTATGATGAGGTATTATCAATGTATTTTGAAGCTGGTAAGACATATCTTATCGAAGTTTGGTTTTACCAATATAATGCTACTGGTACTTTGAGCTTATCGATGTAAATGTTACTGGTCACGGAAAAATTGCTTCTTCCTTGACATTTGTAAGTATTTATCATAAAGTAAGGCGAAATTACCGAATGTTTTAGTTGGCATAATTAAAAGAAGAATACTATAAAATATTAAAAAGGATGATTTTTGTGAAAACAACCATTGGCGGAAAAACCATTGGAAGAAAAAACATTAGTAAAAAGGCTATATCCATTACCCTATGCATTGTAATTCTTGTCAGCATGATGCCTGTTTTCGCATTTGGTGCTGGGCGTGTAACGACTTTTGAAGAAATGTTGGCAAATGATTTGAAAACCCTCGGATTGTTCCGTGGAGTCTCTGACACTGACTTTGACCTAAACAGAGCACCTAGCCGCATTGAAGCCCTCGTAATGCTTATCCGTGTCTTGGGCAAGGAGGCTGAAGCACTAAGTAGCAGTAACCCACATCCCTTTACCGATGTGGCAGGCTGGGCAGACCCATATGTTGGATATGCCTATGCCAACAATCTCACAAACGGAATCTCGGAGACCCAATTTGGCACAGGACGCGCCAGTGCAGCAATGTTTTTGACCTTTGTACTGCGAGCCTTGGACTACGATGATACAAATGGTGCTGACTTCACGTGGAGCCACCCATATACCTTAGCGAAAACCATCGGGATTTTACCGGATTTCATAGACATTAATAACTTCTGGAGAGCCGATGTTGTTGTAATATCATATGCATCTTTGGCTGTTACTTTGAAAAATAGTAATCAAACTTTAGCCCAAAGGCTCATTGATGCTGCTGTGTTTACTAAAGAAACCTTCGATTTAGTTTATAGATCAGATGCTATTAATAATTATGTTCCCATGGGACCTGTCGAACTAAATGCAGAAGAAATATATGCTCTATGCTCTCCCGCTGTATTTCATATCGATGTCTTTGATGCAGATGATTTATTATATTATTCTGGCAGCGGATTTTTCATCGATAGTTCCGGGATTGCAGTGACCACTTACTACGTACTCGAGAGCGGACAATATGCAAAAATTACTCTCAGCGATACTGGGGAAGAATATAATGTCGTTGGTTACTTCGATTATGATGAATATGAAGATTGGGCGATCATAAAAGTTGATGGTTCTGGCTTTCCATCGCTAAAAATTGGAGATTTCGCTTCAGTAGTCTCCGCTTCGTCTGCCTTTGTCATTGATGGTTCTATTCGAGGACAAAACACAATATCTCAAGGGATTATTTCAAATCCAAATATCAATGATGGCTGGATGAGCTATATCCAATACACTGCTCCGATTCCAAGTGAGAGTAATGGTGGAGCATTAATCAATAAATATGGAGAGGTCATTGGTATAACGCAAAGTCGATATGGATACTTAGAATCGTTAAATATGGCGATACCAATACCATTGATAAATAATTACAATAGCAATACCATCTATGCTCTGTCACAGCTGCCCCCGTTATATTCAAGTGGGGGAAGCTATACAAGAACCATCGATACCAGCAACAGTGTTGATTTTTCTTCATATGGAGAAGAGGTTCTCGTGACAGACCAAACTGTCTATAAGTTTACGCCTAATCAAGATGGAGTATGGATATTTGTTACTTCTGAAAACGGTAATGACGACCCTGTTCTCTATTTATACAATGCAAACGGTAATTTAATAGCTGTTAACGATGATGGCGTTGGCGATTTTAACGCAATAATATTCAGACACCTCGAAGCAGGGAATACTTATTATATCGAAGCTAGCTTCTATGATACAGAATTCGGAAGCTGCACATTATCTGTTTATACATCAGAAAAATTGCAAGGTACTGAAGAAACTATTACTGTTAATGGCGATACCATTTATACATTCACCCCATCCCAATCTGGGATATGGATATTTATGACGCAAAGCATCGACGAAAACGACCCTGTTTTATATATTTATAAGCAGGATTCGTCATATATCACAGGTGCCGATGATAATGCTGGTGGTTTAGATGCGATTATTGCTATGTACTTTGAAGCCGGAGAGACCTATATAATTGACCTTTGGTTTTACAATATGGACACTCAAGGTACCACCTGTTCTTTGAGCATATCGATGTATCCATAAAAATCATAAGTAGTCACCGAGGTATAAAAAATTGAGCCAGAGTAAAATGTCAACAAATACAAAAACCCCCATACCCTGGGGGTTTCTCCCTGTATCTCGCGAGGAAATGCATGAACGAGGTTGGTATTATTATGACTTTTTACTAATAACAGGGGATGCCTATATAGACCATCCCAGCTTCGGTGCTGCTGTAATCGGCAGAGTACTAGAAGCGGAGGGTTATCGGGTGGCAATCTGTCCTCAACCCTCTTTTAATGATTCTGAATCGATTGCAAATATGGGAAAGCCCAGGTATGCTGCCCTTGTAACTGCTGGCAACCTTGACTCCATGGTCGCCCACTATACGGCAAGTAAGCGGAAACGAAAAGAAGACTTTTACTCACCAGCTAAAAAAGCGGGACTCAGACCCGACCGAGCAACAATTGTCTATACGCGCCTAGTTAGAGAAGCTTTTCCCGATTTGCCCATTGTCATAGGCGGGCTGGAAGCATCACTGAGGAGATTTGCCCATTATGATTATTGGGATGATAAAGTAAAGCCATCCATATTAGTGGAATCTGCTGCTGATTATCTTGTATACGGTATGGGGGAAGCTGCGTCCATCGCCCTTGCTAATATGCTATCAGGGAAAGAGGATATTAGTAATATTCAGGATTTGGCGGGTATTGGGTATATAAGAACCAACTCTCATACAAGCCGCTTTAAAACAATTGACTGCGCCTCATATGAAAAGGTTTCATCGGATAAAAATGCATATGCCAATGCTTCTATGATTCAATACAACGAACACGACCCCGTACGAGGCAAAGCTATTGTACAAGAGCACAACGGTCTGTCCCTAGTTATTAATCCACCCATGAAGCCCCTTGATACAAAAGAGCTGGACAGAGTTTTCGCTTTACCATTCACTAGGGAAGTACATCCCATGTACGATTTATTGGGAGGAGTTCCAGCAATCGAGGAGGTTCGATTTTCCGTTATACATAATAGGGGTTGCTTTGGTGCTTGTAATTTTTGCGCCCTTGCATTTCATCAAGGTCGGATGGTAACTGTGCGAAGTCATGAATCTATCATAGAAGAAGTGAAAGGATTTACCCTGCATCCTCTATTTAAAGGTTATGTCCATGATGTGGGCGGTCCCACTGCCAACTTCAGGCAGCCATCCTGCCAGCAGCAGCTAAAACAGGGGATGTGTGTCAATAAAAATTGCTTAACACCAGAGCCTTGTGCTAAAGTCAATGGAAGCCACACTGACTATATGCTATTGCTGAGAAAGCTATCTAGTATAGCTGGTGTCAAAAAAGTTTTTGTGCGTTCCGGCATCAGGTTCGATTATTTAATGCTGGACAGCAATGGTGAATTTTTTGCAGATTTGGTAAAAAATCATATTTCAGGACAACTCAAAGTCGCACCTGAGCATTGCGTAAACTCTGTGCTATATTATATGGGAAAGCCAAAAAACGAAGTCTTTGAAAAGTTTTCAGATAAATACAAGAGATTAAATAAGCGTTATGGAAAAAACCAATATTTAGTGCCATATCTCATATCTTCCCATCCTGGCAGCACCATTTCTGATGCCGTCTCTTTAGCGTCGTATCTTAATGAAACTGGAAAACAGCCAGAGCAAGTACAGGATTTTTATCCAACGCCTGGAACTCTTTCAACTAGTATGTACTACACAGGGATTGATCCTCGTACTATGAAGCCTGTATATGTTCCACGAAGCCGGGAAGAAAAAGCAATGCAGAGGGCTTTGCTCCAATGGAAAAGACCTGAAAACCGAAATAGGGTTATAAAAGCATTAAAGGAAGCTGGTAGAGAGGATTTGATAGGGAATACTAAGGGCTCCCTTATTCGAACCGCGGTTAATAGGCGATTTCCAAACAAACGATAAATTCAAAGATGCCCATTTTCCATGGATTAAATCTTTAAAAAAATGAATATTTTATCATTTAATCGCATATTCGCCAAACTGGGTGTATTATGCGATTTTAATTGCTTGTTCTAGGGTATTTCTATTGCATTGGGAATTATTTATATTATTCTTGGAAGTCAAAGCAGGATTATTTAAGCAAAGACCTACATTAAATAATTATATATGCGCATAAACTGTTTTGTTTTCCAATTTCGCTTTGACAAAGGTAAAGCGCAGTTGCAGGTAATAATCTGCAATATAAATAGATTTGTGATTGGCATCTGCCTAAGTGAGACAAAAAATGGCAATCGCGGGAAAGGGAGTGGTTATATAGAAAATTTCGGTGTCGAGATTTTTATCTTGCCACCAAAAAACTAACCTAACCTAATCTAAATCTATAATAGAAAAGCGCGAGTTTACCCCGCTTGCGCAAAACCGCAGACTATAGCGCAAACGACAATAATGTTGTTTGTGCTATAGTCTTTATATTGATTTCGTAATTGTCGCTAGGGGGGTAGCGCAGAGTATAAATTTTTTTAGTTCCGTCAAGCGAAACCAAGGACGGTGGAGCGCGCGAATTGACGCATGGATGCGTCACTGAGCGTAGGAACTAAAAAAAATTATACTCTGCGCTACCCCCCCTGCACTACCCAAATTGATGTTAAATTGAATTATATTTTTTCCATAAATACAGCAGCTGCTTTTAACATGAAATATTTTGTACCCACTTCATCGAAGGCTATTTCCACTAAAGCATCGCCACCCACAGCTTCGATTTTTGTTATTACACCTTTTCCGAAGCTCTTATGGTTTATCATATCTCCCTTTTTGTAATCGGTGAATATTTGGGAATTTTGCCCTTTTGAAGGTCTAATATCTTTATCACGCAGATTGTTTGATGATGAAAAGGGAAAAAGCTCAGAATCGCTATCTGATGCTCTATCCTCATTTGTAAAAACATCATTTGACTTTTTTGCCACACTATATGAACGCTCCTCATAAATATTTGAGGAGAAGGATGACGATCTTTGGATTTCGATATTGCCAGAGCCAATTTCTTCAACAAATCTTGATGTCTGAGCAGACGAAGTTTTACCAAAGAGCATACGGCGGTAAGCACTCACAAAATATAAGTTTCGCATCGCTCTGGTCATGGCAACATAGCAAAGTCTTCGTTCTTCTTCTATTTCCTCATAATTTCCGATAACACGGGAACTTGGAAAAACTCCTTCTTCAGCACCAACTATGAAAACAGTGTGAAATTCCAATCCTTTTGCACTATGCATGGTCATAATATTTACTCTGTCTATTTCATTATCATCTTGGTCCTGATCTGTGTAAAGGGCGGTTTCGCTAAGGAAGTCGAATAGTGTGCCTTCATTATCGTATTCCCTCATAAAACTTAAAATATTCGTCTTGAGCTCCCGCACATTTTCCAATCGGGTGGCATTTTCTATTGTATCCTTATCACTGAGCATTTTCGCATAACCACTTAAGTTCAGAAGCAGGTCATATAGTTCATCCAGAGGCGTGTTTCTAGCGGCTTCTTGCAACTGGATAATCATATCAGCAAAAATATGTAAGCGTCCAGCAGCTGATTTCAACTCTTCGTTTCGAGCAGAATGATATATCGTTTCAAATAATGTTGTTCCCATATCTGCCGCAAGCTCCGTCAAGCGGGCTATTGTTGTGTTACCGATTCCACGTGGGGGCTTATTTATAATCCTCAAAAGTCGTATATCATCATTCGGGTTGTTTATTACACATAAATAGGCGAGCATATCTTTTATTTCTGCTCTTTCATAAAAACCTGTTCCACCAATAACCCGATAGGGGATACCTGCCCTTTTAAAAGCTGTCTCAAATTGATTAGACTGGGCATTCATGCGATATAAAATAGCATGATCTTGCCAAGCTTGCCCTTGGGCAACGCTTTCAATAATCATATCTGCCACCAAGGAAGCCTCAGCTCTTTCATCAGATACTATATGAAGTTCAGGCAGTGTTCCAGCTTCGTTATTTGTCCAAAGCTCCTTACCTTTACGTCCTTTATTGTTGCGTATGACATCGCCCGCAGCTTTTAGTATATTCGCTGTTGAGCGGTAATTTTGCTCCAGTCGGATTGTTTTTGCATTTTTGAAATTGTTTTCGAAACTAAGTATGTTTTCAATAGTGGCACCACGAAATTTATATATGCTTTGGTCATCGTCGCCAACAACACATATATTACCATGTCCACCTGCTAGTGCTGATGCCAGTAAATATTGCAAATAATTCGTATCTTGGTATTCATCAATTAAAACATATTTGAAACGATTTTGATATAGATGCAATACTTCAGTATTTTCCTGCAGCAAACGCACTGTCAAAAGTATTAAATCATCAAAATCCAGTGCATTGGAAGCTTTCATTCTATTTTCATATTCCAAATATGCCCTAGCAACTAGCTTCTGGCGTATATCTCCTGATTTTTCAATTTCATAATAAAAATCATCCGCCATTAGCATTTGGTCTTTACTTTGGCTGATGTAATTAAGAATTGTTCTATGATGCATTATACGGTCGTCTATATCAAGGTCTTTTTGTATACGCTTCATTAATGATATTGTGTCGGCTGTATCATAAATTGTAAAATCTCGACTATAACCTAAATAATCGATATGAGATCGAAGAATTCTAGAGCAAGCAGAATGAAAAGTCATAGCCCATATATCTTCCGATTGGGAACCTAGCATTCTCTCAAGACGTTCCTTTAATTCCCTTGCAGCTTTATTTGTGAAAGTAATAGCAATGATACGCCAGGGAGGAGTGGGATCTATCGAACATAAGTCAATCACTCTTTGCATTATTTCATCAGAAGCGATATATAAATCAGTATTATATGAATCATCGGTTGAGCTTTTTACACTATTTTTTCTTTCTTGTATATAATTTTTCAAAAATGCGAGGTCATCGTCATTTATATGAGATGGTACAAAGTCACTATCCGATGCGCTGCCGTATTTCAAAATATTAGCTATTCGATTTATTAGCACTGTTGTTTTGCCACTACCAGCTCCTGCAAGTAGGAGAAGAGCACCTTGTGTTGTCAGTGCGGCATTTCTTTGAACTTCGTTTAAATGTAGAAAATCACAAGCTATTGCCTCTGTGCGTAGGTTAATAAATTCCTTTTCAAATTCAATCCTTGTCATCTAATAACTTCCTTTGCTAAATACTTGGGGTATATCTTTTCGTCTAACAATTATATATGTAAAACATGAAATATGCAAAATAAAAAAGGTAAATGGGAGTCTTGCGACTCCCATTTACCAAACAGATTATGAGGATAATAAAATGAAAAAAAAGAATTTTAGCGACCCTGCAATATGATAATAACAATTAGTTGTTAAGTAATATACATTTAAATATTTCAAAAATATTAAGTTTTTAACATTTTTGAAGTTTTTTTGTTTGATAAAATAAAATCTAGAGATTGCAGAAAATATTAATTTTGTTCAAAGTCGTATATGCTTACTTATAGTTTTAGGAAGGGAGTAGGGAAGTAGTGATGCTTGAAGTTACTTAAACAATTCGTTTTTATCAATCAAAGGCTAAGCCATATAAAGGGTAAATTGGCGAAGACTCCAGTTTAAATAAAAGGGAATCCATCGATTCCGTAATTGCTATGGTGCTACTGTCAAAGGCAAGCATACCAAACCTTCGCAGGTCATTTTCTGTTCCTGTTTTTTTTGCTACTGTTCTAATGAGATATGATGAAGCTGGATACAGTTTCGCCACTGCATTAACTATTGATTGTTCTTTGATATTTTCACCATATAATTCCTTTATCCAAACTGTATCTTCACTTTGCCTTTCCACTAGAATACATGAAATTTCGCCCGATGTATCTACCATATAATAGCCGCCTCCATATTGGCTTAATATATAACTTTGATATTTCAAGGAATTATCATCAAAAGCAATATGGGGGACAGCGCTCAGAGCCTTTTCTCTCAGTTTCAAATATTCGATTGATGTTATTTGTTCTAAAACTGAATCATCTTCTTCTCCAAATGTTTTCGTATAGAGCTTTTCGCCAACATAAAAAAAATCCGTCAAGGGAGTTCTGCTGCTATAGTACGAAAATAAATCATCACTTGTGGGACATAGCACCACTGCGGGAAAGCCAGCAGCGTGCCCTGAAGAAATAAGCTCATTCACAACTGCGTTTCCTAAACCTTTTCCCCGAAATTCAGGTAGCACAGCCATAGAATAAATCATTGCACAGGGGATTTTAATATCTCTAGACGCTAACTCGCCCACAGGAATAATATATCCAGCTGCTGCTGTAATATTATCCATTTGCGTAATAATCGTCGAATGGGAGCTGAAATAAATATCTAAAAAAGCATTTATCAGTTCATCGGAATCTGCGAAAACGGTTTTCCAGATATGCCGAAGATCATCTATGTCTTCATTTGTGGCAAAACGCGTGGTATTACTCATTTATCTCCTCCATATGTATCGTTACATATTTCTTTAATCACTCTCTCCAGCTCTTTTAAGTCTAGAAAGGTTTCAGGTCTACGATTTGGGTCACGAAGCAAAGCGGCTGGATGGAATAAACCCATATATTTGACACCATCAATATCGTACCATTTCCCGTGGTCTTGAGTTACTTTAAAGCTCTGATCTATCATTTCAATCGCTGCAATTCTACCTAAACAAACAACTATTTTGGGCATAATTAAGGAAATTTGAGCAGACAGCCAAGGTTTACATGCTTCCCTTTCTTCAGGTAATGGGTCACGATTTTTAGGAGGTCGGCATTTAACTATATTTGCAATATAAGTGTTTTTCTCTCTGTCAAGATTTATAATACGAAGCATATCATCAAGTAGCTTACCAGCCCTCCCAACAAAAGGTTCACCTTCCAAATCCTCGTTTTCTCCTGGTCCCTCACCAATAAAAAGCACCTCTGCAGACAACTTGCCCACACCGAATACAAGCTTGCTCCTTGTCTCCCAAAGCGAGCAATTTTTACAAGTTTCACAAGCAGATTCCAGCTCTTCCCAGTTAGTCATCGGTATATCACCATACAATCATCATAAATATTATTATATGCCCTACACTTTAACACGATTATATAGCTTCTATCAACAGAAATTTCAATTATCTATTGACAAATTAATATTTATTTGATAATGTCTATCAGCGTTCCAAAGACAGCAGGTGGCTAGTCCGTAAATCCTGCCGAGGATAGCATAGGCTTTGCTTGCTATTTCCTTGCGCTTTGAGCGCAGGGGATTTTTTTATCCCTTGAAAAATAGCATGAGGAGGTGAAAGATATTATGCCAAATGAAAAGGTTCTCAATGAAAAAATGTCTGTCGTTGAAGAGCTTGTCGAAAAGCTTTCCAGCCTTGCTGGCGTATTTGTCGACTATTCTGGTATAAATGTCAATGATGACACAGAAATGCGTGTAAAAATGCGGGAAGCAAATGTGCAGTATACCGTTATTAAAAACACTTTGATGCGATTTGCCATTAATAAAGTCGGTCTAGAGGAGCTTGACCCTATACTCAATGGCACCACATCACTCGCTATCAGCAATGATGACCCAATAGCTCCTGCCAGGGTTGTGAAAGAGTTTGCTGATAAATTTCAAGGTTATTTTGAAATCAAAGGCGGATTTATGGATGGAAAGGTACTATCCATAGAGGAAGTGCTTACAATGGCTCTGATTCCACCATTAAAGACCTTGCAAGCGCAATTGCTCGGAACAATGTTGGCTCCCATCGCCAGTCTCGCCATGGTTGTCGGTGCTGCTGCTGAAAAAGACAACAACGAAGATAGCAACTCCCAGCCTGATGAGGCCACAGCTGTGAATGAAGATGAAACGACTGCGGAAGCTACTGAGGAGACTGCTGAGGAAGCTACTGCAGAAGCAACTGCGGAAGCTACTGAGGAAGTTGCTTCAGAAGCAGAGGCTGAAGAAGACGCTCAGGAAACGACTGAACAAGCAGAAGTAGAAGCCACTGCAGAAGATAATGTAGCAGCTGAAGCTAATGCGGATGACACAGCGGAAGAGACTACTGAAGAATCAGATACATCTGATGATGACACCGAAAACGAAGATAATGCTGAAGACAGTTCTGAGGAATAATTAACTATTACAAATATAATTATGGAGGTATAATTACATATGGCTAGCGAAAAACTTACCACATTAATCGACGAAATTCAATCTTTAACAGTAATCGAGCTATCCGAATTGGTAAAAGCTCTCGAGGAAGTATTTGGCGTATCTGCTGCTGCAATGGCAGCTGCTCCAGCAGCTGGTGCTGGTGCTGCTACCGCCGCCGCTGAAGAAAAAACCGAATTCGACCTTATGATGACCAGTTTCGGCGAAGAAAAAGTAAAAGTCATCAAGGAAGTTCGTGCAATCACCGGACTAGGACTTGCCGAAGCAAAAGCATTGGTTGAATCAGTACCAGTTAAGATTAAAGAAGACATCAGCCAAGACGAGGCAAACGAGCTCAAAGAAAAGCTTGTTGGTGCTGGCGCAACAGTTGAAATTCAATAAAAATCGACTAAAACGATAAAAGGGGCAGAATTTCTGCCCTTTTTATTTCTATCTTGATTATTATATTGATTATTATAGGTAAATAAGATAGTATATGCATAATTAAAAAGACAACTGGATTAAGGCGATTTATCGAAATGATGAAAAATTCATTTAAATCTTGACAAATATTGCGAAATCGCTAAAGCATTTGCTAAAAATGTCGATGAATATATTGAGGGTCACACGAACCCATGATATAATGACTAATACTATACAGCAGTGCTTTTAAATCCAAATACCAAAAGGAGTTTGATTTCTATGGTAGACAATCAAGTAAAGCCACTGCCCGAGTCGATGTCATCGCAATCTACCTATGGCGAAAGAAGCTTTGCTAAAATAGCCATGCTTTTAGAAGCGACCGGCGGATTGAGCTTATCTCAGGTTTGCGCTGTGACCGGATTAGAAGGGTCAACTATCCAAAACTGGGTAAAACGGGGCTGGGTGGCACATCCAAAAGGAAAAAAATACGAGGATGTCCATGTTGCAAGGATACTCATAATAAATGCCTTAAAGGATTGTATCAAGCTAGAGCATATCGCATTATTGATGTCATATGTTAATGGCAGCGATGATGGCAAGAAAGCTATCATTAAGGAAAGCAAGCTTTACGATTATCTCAGTCAAGCGTTACAGAGATTGGGACAAGCAGATGATTTATCCCAAAGCGGCGTAGAAGCTGTCGTGGAAACTGTTATTGCTGATTTCGACCATGATGATTTATATGGGCGTTTCAGAATCCGCAAAGCTTTAGCTGTAATGATTTATGCTTGTGTATGTACCGATGTGAAACGACGTACGGAAACCATGATGGAGCAAGTTATTAACGAGCTTGAGAATCCAGACAGCATTAGTGAGTCCGACCTTATCTTAGAGTCATCGAGTGCAATTAATATTTCTGATGTAACATTATGCAATGTCATTTCAGAGCCAAGCAAGGAAAAAGCGGTTCAAGAAGACTCGCAAGCCACTGCAGCAGACGAAAACAGAAAAACAATAGCACAAGCGCTTAGGGAGTGGGATTTGGCTCAAAATGAAGAAAACGAGCAGGTCGATGATTCAAAAGATGAGGACGAAAGCGAAAAGGAAGAATCAATGCCAGTAATAGCTTCGGAAAAAGAAGACGAAGCTGAAAAGCAAGATGGAGATGAAACCCAGACCCAACCTCAAAGACCATTGTACTTTAGGCGAGATTAAAGATGATACTAAAGGCTATACAATGAAATATTCATTATATCCAGTTTCAAAAGCATAAAAACCATTTAATTAGAAAAAATTACCGAATTAATGTTGACAATAATGGATAGTAGCCCTATAATATCTCGTGCAACAGCCACTTTATTGCAGTTGCGGCGCGAATCGGAGGGAGGGAAGTAAATGTCAGAAGTCCATGTAAAAGATAACGAGTCTCTGGACAGCGCTTTGAAAAGATTCAAGCGGAATTGTGCCAAGTCAGGCGTACTCTCGGATTTGAGAAAGAAAGAGTATTATCAAAGTCCCAGCGTGAAGCGTCGAAAGAAGTCCGAAGCAGCTCGCAAAAACAAAAACAAAAGATACAACTGATGATCAGTTTACAGCCATCGCACTAGCAATTTTGCTAAAGCATGATAAAATAACTAGCCATGCCATATTAAGGTTTGGCTAGTTTTTTTACTTTTATTTATATGAGAGTTATGCCCCAAATTCTCATGTCTCTAGTGCCTATTACGATGGTGTTATTATATATCGCTGGAGAAGCCTCTGTTAGACCACCTAAAAAGAAGGTATCCAAAAGCTCTCCGCTTTCACCATCTAGCATATACATATACCCATTTGCTGTACAATAAATTATATACCCTTTGTTGTTTTGGTCATAAAAGCAAACAGGTGAACTCCAGCTATAATATGAAGTGCTGTATTCCCAGACAATCTGACCAGTATATTTATCAATGGCAGCCAAAATGCCTCCATAACTGTTTGGGGTTCTTGCCATGGGTACAAAGACTAAATTATCTAAATTATATTTACCCGTGGCTATCGTGCCTTGGACACCACCAGATACTTCGGTCATGGTTCTGCATGTATAATCTACTTGCCAGACGGTTTCTCCAGTTCGTGCATCGATTTTCCATATGGGTACCACTGCGGAGGAATCAGCGGAAGCTCGCCAATCACTGTGGAATGAGGTGCTAATATATATAAATGGTTGACCATCTTCAAGCGCTAAAACAGGAGAGCAATTGGTATCGTCGAGGATGTCTCGCACCCATACTAATTCGAGCTTGTTAATGTCAAGACATAGGAGGTGTCCGCCATTATCTGCTATGAAAAGATAACCTCGCCATATGACTGGGCTTGCTTCCATACCCAACCAAAACTTACCATCCACATGGGAACGTTTGCCATTATATCGCCATTTTACCGGTGGATCGGGGTTTATGGATAATGAACCGCTCTGAGTATCAAATTCGCTATTTAGTTTAATGAAATATATAATCCCGTTTTCGCTGGGATATATGAGCGTATCTGTTTCACTGTCAATAAGGGGAGCGGCATCAGCTGCATACCAAGCACGGGGGGCAAAGCCATCACCATTGCCAAAGGAATGCAAAATTGTTCCATCAACTAAACTAATGATGAAAATTCCAGGAGCACCACTCGCACCTTCAAAGCCTGCTCCCACATAGAGAAGGGGATATCCTCTGGGGTCGATTGCTCCTGAGCCTTTGAAAGTATATCCCAGGTATAAATTCTCGCGGGTCTGTTTCCCAGTTTCTAGTTCTGTGAAATAGACGTATCCATCCATGGCAGGATAAACAACCTCCACAAGAGACTCTTGCTCTTTTGCCCAGTCGTACATATTCATCGCGCTTCTAGTTTCTAGGGACCAATTTACAATCAATGGTTGTCCGGTCCAACCATGTCCCGACCAATAGGTCTCATCCTGGGATAGGTAATTACTTGTTGTCCGAAACCAGCTGCCACCGAATTTTCCATTGTATATCTCGGCAAAACCAAATGCAGCACTGTCACGGAAATTGTTTCCTCGAAATGTGGTGATACCATCTATACTCCCATAATCAAATCCATAAGCAAAATCTATGGGGTATTCAAAGAGATACTCGCTAACTTGCTGTCCTAGAGACATAATACCGGTGGAGGAAATCAGTAAATCGGGACTGGTTTCCTCCACCGAAAATGGTTCAAAAATGGGCAGCCAGGCAGAAGCATCGTCAATGATTCCATTAATTTCAGAATCATCGTTTAATGAACTATTGGAGTTTGAAGCAATGCGCATTTTATAACGAGGGTTTAAAGTAAATGGAGCATATATCCCATCTCCAGGAAATAGCTCACTTTTATTATTTTCATCGGATTGGTTACCAATTGCCTGGGATGGAAAGTTAGTGACTTTAGTGTGGAGCAAAACCCCAACTAATATGGTAAACATTAAAACAACAATAAGAAATTGCCCAATACCGCTCTTTCTTCCCATACCTAAACCCACTTTGCTGTTCTTACATTCTCATCGTATATGCTCGTGCCTATTAATATGATCGATACAGTAGCAATGATAGCCTTCGCAGCGTGAACAATAACGAAACTCTAATGTGGGATGCTCGGCATCGGTTTTGTTGCATACAGTGCATTTGTGTCGATACCCTGTTCCATCATCAGATTCATTTTGTGTTTGATTTTGTCTTGTAGCTCGCCTGAAATTGATAGCATCTCTCGAAGTAGCAGACTGAGCCCTTGCTTTCACTGGGCGCACACGGTTTTGCAAGTCGTTTCCGCAAATAATGAAAAAATTTAGTATAGCAACAACTGGGAGCAATGCAAGAGCATATTGTTTTAGATAAATTCTAAAATATATACCGTATAGGAAATAAAAAGCATTTATGAGTGCTAGCCACTTGACTTTAACAGGTATGACGAAAAAAACCAGTAATTCATAATCAGGAAAGAGAACAGCAAAGGCAAAAAACAAAGACATATTCAAATAACCTGGAGTGATACCCACAGGAACACCAAGAGCAATCCAGCACAAAAAGCCGAAAATTATGTTTAATATAATTCCCAACATGTAATAAAATGAAAGTTTTGCTGTACCCCATTCGCTTTCAAGTGCATTTCCAACAAAATAATAGAAATACAAAAACAAGGCTAAGTACAGCAAATTCCAAGTTTCTGGTATAAAAATCCATGTTACCAGCCGCCAAATTTGACCACGTTTTAAGATTGCTTCAGGGTTAAAAAGCAGGTAATGGGAAAATCTATTACCTATGTCCAACATGAACAAAAGGTAAGTAAAAGCGGTTAAAAAAATGACATACCGCATAAAATTTCTTATGCCAAAGCGCGGACGCTTTGCACAAAATCTTTCGATGGCTCTACTAATGGCTCTCAAGTTCTATCCTCCGCATAACATATAGTTGGTATATAGTCTGCATATAGTCAGTTATTCGCAACTATAAGTATACCACAGATCGAGCACAAAAACGACATTGGATACATTTTTTTTACATTATTGATTAATAAACTCGTTTACTCTGTCCATCATCAATTCATAACAGTCTAGGCGAGTGGTGATTGTTCTAAATTCTTCAGTTCTCGTTTTTGCAACAAGCTCCCTAACCAAATCGGGATAGTCTCGCTTGATACATTTGTTTAGTTCCTCTAAGGGAAAAGGTCTGTGCATTCCGCCATGTCCATAATAAGGAAATGCAGAGCCGCGACGCCTGCCCCAGCCACCTCTGCCACCTCTGCCACCTCTACCGCCGTAGTCTGAGGATGAGGTATCTTCCAAAACTGCGTTGCCTTGGTCATAAAGGGGTAAAAAGGCGGTTATAGCCCTATTGTCGTCAATGGCAAAGGAGAAGTTGCTTCCATGTCTACCAGCATTTCTGATTATGGAATCGAAAAACATCATTTTAACCATGCCAAGCTCGGCTTCTTTTGGTAAAAAGGGGAGTAGTCCTTCAAAGGACATTTCTCTGGGCATATCATAAACAGGCTTTCCATCTTTTGACTTTTCATAGTTGAGCAAGCTACCCACTCTGCCAAGGCTCTCTCCAGATAATATGCGCTCGCTATAGCCTTGACGAACATCCATGCTGATGCAGCCACCGCCGCCAAAAACATTACCCACCAGTAGCCTAGCACAAGGTACACCTAAACAGTTGCCAATTTTTGATGCAGCATATTCGTTGAAAGCGGACCTTCGCCAATTGCTTTCTGGCTTAAAAAGTCCTCTTTCCTTGGTTTTTTTATTTGTGACCCAAAACATGCTGTATGTCGTTCCCACTACCTCGACGACAGTAGCGGTCCATTCGTCCGGGTCTATCCAGTCTTCATCGTCCCACCAATTCATTATTGACATCTCCTATTTATGTTTATATAAAGTATTTTAGTAAGCTAGTTGTATGTATGCGCATTGCTGGGAATTTCGCTGTAAAAATAAAAGAGTTGCTGTGAATCACTCAGGGGTTGGCCATCCATCTTATCAATTAAATGTTGGTTAATGAGCAGTTCCAGAATTGTCCATTCATCATAGTTTTTTAGACCATATTCATTCATAAGCACTTCAGCCGCCCATTCATCTGACTCTGGGACGACTCTATATAAGATATAATACAGAACCTCCTGGCTTCTATATGTCTTAGTGATGTCAGGCAGTCTGGGTATTTGCATAAACCAATGGGGGAAGGCAGTTGCATTTATAAGGTACTTAAACTCGTATTCGCCTTTTCCCAAACGGCTCAGTTGTCCAATAAGATGGGGACCACTCCCAGTATCTTTAGACATCAAATAATATTTATCAGGCATATATACCTCCGTTTAATGCGCAGTTTCATTTGTATCCTGCGCTTTTTTTCATACAATAACAAGAAAAAGGCACTTTGTCAAGTACCTGACTAATTATATTTTACATAGATTATACAGAAGGTTAATGGTCATGGGGTAACAATCTAGTGTCATTGCGAGCAGCATTGCGACCTCACTCCCGTGTCATTGCGAGCAGCATTGCGACCTCACTCCCGTGTCATAGCGAGCAGCATTGCGACGTGGCAATCTTATCAATCAACAAAACGTGGTAATAATCTACAACAATAGATTATATTCTACAAATTATTACAAGCATTTGTTGACAAGGTAATAATATCATGATAGATTAACTCCAATATCAATGGTGCATCAATGGCATATGGAAAGGTTTAATGAAATGCAAAAACAATCTCTACCTCGGAAGATATGGCATTCTCTTACCCCGATATTTGCGTACTTTTTCTGTCATATTATACTGATTGTATTCAGTGTTGCTGTTGTGTTTTTATACGATTTTTTTTACGAAACTAGCAATAAATCATCAATATGGCAATCATATATCGGGGGAACCATATTCAGCGTGACTCTTCTTTTAGCTGATATCATATATTATATGAGTGTACGCCAAGATTGGATAAATTATGAAGCGCAGCAACCAAGGTATGTGCACAAAATTAAAGCAGCAACTCTAACTATTTGCGTTTTTTTTACGTATATTGGGATAAATATGTTACTTTGGTCTTTTCTCAACATATCAGGACTTACTATGAAATTAGCTTCTGAAAAGTACAGCTTTAATTCCATGTTATATGGTAACCCTATAGTATATTTTGTCGCTTCTGTGCTAGTAGGACCCATTATGGAGGAATTATGCTTAAGGGGTTTCGTTTTCAACAGGCTTATGTCATGGTTAAAGCCTGGAATAGCTTTGTTTGTACAAGCTATTATATTTGGTTTACTTTTTCTCGACCCATTACATATACTTGCCGCAATCATCGCTGGTCTTGCACTAGGCTTATTGTATTTGCGATATAGAAAACTCTGGCCCTGTATAATTGGACATATGGCATTTAATCTTGTTGGATTTTCACATGAGTTTGCACAAATCATGCAAATTAGAATCACACCTGTACCTATCCTCACTATTGGGATGGCACTTACTGTCATTGGCGGATTTTTCTTGCTAAAACAACCTGCATCAGTACCTTTATTTGATTCAAGTAAACGTGTATTTACACATATCAACTACCAGCCACTTAGCGTTTCATCTGGTAAGTAAGTATACTTATTATCATTATCTATTCATATACACATCAACTACTGTCCCATGCATATCATTAAATGAACTGATGCACACCAGACGAGTCACAAGAATTTTGCACTTTGTCTAAATTCCATTATTATTACTTCTGTGTTAGTAGGATCCATAATGGAGGAATTATACTAATGGAGGTTCGTTTTTAAATGAAAAAAGAATCGATATTTAAAAGTATATGGAAAACAATTACTCCTATGCTCGGTTATTTTTTATACCAGATTGTTGCGATTTTTGTTGTAAGCTTGGCAAAATTTATACATATATCAATTATTGAAGCGGGTGCGAGTACAAGCTTTAGGAGTGCAATTGTATTTGATTTGGTATATATAACAATATCTGCTATTATACAACTTGTTTTAGCAATTTATCGATTCACTCCAAAATGGAAAGAAGCAGCAAGTAGCACTCTATTTGAAATTGGCGAAAACAAGCCTATTATAACTGCTACTCTTATCTTTGTTTCATTTTTCAGTATTAGTCTGCTACTTAATATAGCAATGACAATGCTTAGATTAAATGAGCATTCATCATATGATGCTTTCAGAGAATTAATCGGCAAGATGACAATCATTGAACTTTTTATAGTAACTGTCATTGTTGCTCCCATCGTTGAAGAATTATGTTTTCGTGGTATCATCTTCAACAGGCTCTTGTCCTGGACGAAGCCTTGGATTGCGATAATATATCAAGCAGCTGTCTTCGGTATTATTCACCTGAACCTAGTCCAAGGGATATACGCATTTCTACTCGGATTTGCCATAGGTTTGTTATATTATCGCTTTCGAAAGCTTTGGTTTTGTATTCTAGCGCATATAGCAGCCAACTTTTTAGCTGTAGTAATGCGAATAATACCTAATGACATTCAAGAAAGTATTTCCCCAACAGGCTCAATGGTAATTCTATTACTATTTATAGGACTGACCATAATCAGCAGCTACCTATTAATTAAGCAACCCAAAGCAACCCCAGTTCAAATCCCACATGACCTACAAGATGACGAGGACACAGAATGCATTACAGAAAAATAAATCAGCAAGTGGTAAACAATCTACAATTATTGATTGTTTACCACAAATATTTACAATTGCACATTGACTTTGAATTTGCATCATGATAGATTTAATCGCGTGATGACAGTGCAACACAAGCTGATTTGCACCTGAGTAAGCAATCATTTTGCTTTCAGTAAAAGAAATAGTTGTATATTTAGAAGAGGAGGAGAGATATGGATAATACTACCACATATGAAAAAATCATTGGTATTATTTTTCCACCAATAGTGCTAATTACACTCAATCATATGGCATATGGGATTGCTGGGCTTTTTCAAATTATATTAAATGCAATAAATTCAGCTGATGTAGAATCATTCGATTTTTCTACAACATTGTACGGAAACGTACCAACTGTTATACAGTCAATAATAATTCTATTATTATGCAAATTCGTTTTCATACCAATGTGGAAAGAAACAAAAGAGCAAGCTCCAACAAAACTGTTAAAGAATAATGCTATTCTAATAGCTATTACGACGATTATCATGTTCAGTGGAATAGACTTACTCACCAACCAATATATGACTGTGACTGGATTGCGTGACCACTCTTCGTATGCCCACCTTAAAGAAACCTTTAGCAGTTGGAGTGCATTCAAGGCTATTATATCAGCTGTTATCATCGCACCAATTACCGAGGAATTATGTTTACGCGGTGTCGTACAAGGACGCTTGATGACGTGGGCAAAGCCATGGGTAGCAATTTTAGTACAAGCTATCATCTTTGCAATTATTCATATGAACCTAATCCAAGCTTCATATGCGTTTTTCGCTGGAATTTTTCTGGGTATATTATATTATAGATTCCGAAAATTATGGCCTTGTATCCTCGCTCATATGGTGTTTAATTTTAGCACATCGCATTTTTTCCTTCTCTTCTTATCAAGGTTCATTGAGGAGTTTACAAACCTTCATTATTTAGTCTTCGGTATAGTATTAACCTTATTAGGTGGATTTTTGTTGTTGATGCTTCCAGCAGCTGTGCCAATTTATGTTAATGTGAAAGATCCGATAAAAGAGCCGTAGTCATTAAACTAAATATTAACAAAACAAGAATGCTATGTTGCAAGGTTTGTACAGGTATTTCGAGAATAGACCACTAGTATAAGCGAAAGGAGTAAAATAATGCAAAAACAATCTCTACCTCGAAACCTATGGTGTTCTCTTACCCCGATATTTGCATATTCATTATGTCAGTTAGTAATGATTATTTTTGGAGTTTCTATAGTTTTTATATACAATTTAATATACGAGATAAGCAATAAATCATCAATATGGCAAATGTACATTGGAGGAACCATCTTCTCAATAACTCCCATGTTAGCTGATATTATGTATTATGTAAATGTTCGCCAAGATTGGAAAAATTACGAAGCACATCAACCAAGGTATGTGCACAAGGCGAGAACCCTAAATCTTGGAATCTGCGTTTTTTTCACATATATAGGGTTAAATATTCTCATTTGGTCATTTCTTTATTTATCAGGGCTTACTGATAAGCTGGCTTCCGATAAGTACAGCTTTAATTCCATGTTATATGGCAACCCGATACTGTATTTTGTCGCTTCTGTGCTAGTTGGACCCATTATGGAGGAATTATGTTTAAGAGGTTTCGTATTCAACAGGCTCATGTCATGGTTGAAGCCTGGAATAGCTTTGTTTATACAAGCTATTATATTTGGTGTACTTCATCTCGACCCATTGCATATACTTGCCGCAAGCATCGCCGGTCTCGCACTTGGCTTATTATATTTGCGATATAAAAAACTCTGGCCCTGTATAATTGGACATATGGCTTTTAATCTTGTTGGGTTTTCACATGAGTTTGCACAAATCATGCAAATTAAAATCACACCTGTACCTGTCCTCGTTATCGGGATGGCACTCACTGTCATTGGCGGATTTTTCTTGCTAAAACAACCTGCATCGGTACCTTTATTTGATTCAAGTAAACGTGTATTTACACATATCAACTACCAGCCACTTAGCGTTTCATCTGGTAAGTAAGAATGCTTATTATCAATATCTGTTCATATACACATCTAGAAAGAAAGGAGCATTATCGATATGGTAAAGCAAAGCATTCCTCGAAAATTTTGGTATGTGATTATTCCAATTATCATTTTCTATTTTATTAAAAACTTTGCTGAAATTGTCGGTATGTTTATTAATATGCTCACAAATACTTTATTTGGAGCGTTTACTGATACTGATATACTATCTAGTGATGCTTTTATCCAAGGAACTATTGGTATGCTCATTTCATCTGTCGCTTGTATACTACTCAGCGTATATATTCTAACTCCTATGTGGAAAGAAGCGAAAGAGCAGCTGCCTATACAAATAAATAAAGATAAACCCTTAATACTTGCTATTGGCACTATAATCATTTACTGCGGTATAAAGTTTTTAACTAGTTATTTCCTTCATGTGACTTATTTATCGGAGCATCCAACATATTTGCCTGTTATCGAAGCTTTTCACAATAGAAGTACATTAGAAATGTTTGTGAGAGCTGTAATTGTTGCTCCAATAGTGGAAGAACTATTGTGTCGCGGTGTTATACAAAACCGTTTGATGACATTTATGAAGCCCAGGTCTGCTGTTCTGCTCCAGAGCATTATCTTTGGTATTATCCACATGAATCCTATTCAGGCTTTATACGCTGGACTTTCTGGTATTATTTATGGAATGCTTTATGTCCGCTTTCGCAAATTATGGCCCTGTATTTTAGCCCATGCGGTTTTTAATTCGTATTTGGCTGATTGGATAATTAAAATGATATCGTATGTAGTCGATGAAATCACACTCACACACATTTTAATAATTGGGTCTATTTTCTTCATTATTGGAGCATTTATTTTACTAAAGCAACCAGCCGCTCAAGCAGTTGATGAAGCTATTGAAGAAGAACTCAATGATGTATATCAATTGCTGTCCCATGCATATCACTAAAATGAACTGATGTACCCATGACAGATAGAAATATGCCCTTATTTCAAGGGCATATCATTATATCACTTATTGATTATAAATTTATCATTTCATTCATCGCCATCGTAATACATGCTTATTCGTAAATTAATACTCCCAATGCCACCCATGTCAATCATGAGGTTCGTATTTGTAAATATTTTTAACATGCGATGTTGATTTGTTTGTGTAGGTGTGCTATAATAGTTTTAGCAAATCAGAAGGGAATATAATCATGAATAGGAACTTTTCAAATAATATTGAACAAGCTCGTTTGGCTCGTGGCTATACACAGGAGCAAGTAGCCCATGCAATAGGTGTTAGCCGTCCCACCTATATAAACATCGAGGCTGGTAAAAAAGACCTCACCATTCGTCAAGCAGAAGCTCTATCTTCTATGCTGCGTATTAGTTTTGATGACATATTAGGCATAGCTGATGGTACATCGGCATTCTCTGATATTATTAAATCCACCGAAAAGTATAAACAGATGATTCTAAACGCTCTCAAACATGGAGCTGACGATGATGGAAAAATTACGAAAACGAAACTTGCTAAGCTAGTATATTTAGCAGATTTCATATGGTATTATCTGAACTCCTCACCAATGTCTGGCATGACTTATCGTAAATTACAACGCGGACCAGTTGCAGATGTATATTTTCGCGCACTGGACGAATTGGAAGATGACGGAACCATAATTCGCGAACCAAAGGGAAAGGCTATCTTGTTTTCACTAATAGAGAAGGAAGCTCCCGCTAGTAGATTGACAAATGATGAGCTTAATCTTATTGAAAAGATTGGTAAAGCATGGAGTGGAAAGTCTACTGATGATATTGTGAACTTCACACATGAGCAGCTTCCATGGCAAATCTGCAGAGATGGTGAAATAATTCCATACAGCCTTATTACTCAAGAGGAGCCAGAGCGCGTATATGGACCAATTCAATTATAGAGTTCAATTTGAGTCTTTTACAGAACGACACTATATCAATAAGTTTTATAAAACATACAAAGACAAATGGCTGGCAACTGAGCGAACAATCATTGCGGTCTGTGAACGTATAGATAATATGTTGCTATATAACCGCGCTGATCTCATATCGATCTCCGGTTGTTATAAATTAGTTAAGCTTGATTTTGCCGTTGATGGTACTCGTATGTCGCCAAAGGCATCTGGAAATAGATGCATATTGTTTGTTGACGAAGATATGCGAGAAGTGAAAATACTCCTTGTGTACTCTAAAAATGATATATCCCCACCAAATGAAACTCAAAAATGGAAAAACATTATCAAAGGTGAGTATACAGAAATTGCGGAACTCTTTAGTTTGTAGTAATAAAAGACCCTATAATATTACACCAAAGACAAATACGGAGTTGTGTCGGCGGATTCATTCAATTAAATCTACCACAGCTGTGCAGTTACACCTACACCATAGATAAACAATATAATTATCACCAATAATTAAGAAGGGGTAGACATGGAAAATGAAGTTGGTATTATTAATTATGAGGTAAAGGGGATACATAGGTATTTGATTTACTTATTACAGATCCTCATCATTATCTTAGCAATATATTTATATCATATTACTTTTCCATTCAATACGCTACGTTTTAGAGAGACCTACAATCCTAATAAGAAGGAAAATTTATCGTTTTATCTAATGATTGCAGTCTTTTTGCTTATTATTGTACATGAACTACTTCATGTTATTATTATGAAATTCTTTCGAGGTAAGAATGTTAAATTTAAACTGTCTCGAATATATAATTGTACCTGGAGTAGTAGCAATTATTTTAACCGTAACGCATATCTGGTAATAACGATGACCCCTGTTATATTTTTAAGCCTAGTCTTTATATGTTTGCACATAGCATCATCTATAAAATGGGCTTTCATTGTGTATCTTTTATTCATTGCAAATTTTTGTGGCTCTTTAGATGATATTTATGTGTTCATAAAACTTATAAAAATGTCACCATCAACCAAAGTTAAAAATAATGGCAAAACTGTTACAGCAACTAAATAGCAATCGCTCACCTTAAAGAAACCTTTAGCAATTGGAGTGCATTCACGGCTATTATCTCAGCTGTTATTGTCGCACCAATTACCGAGGAATTATGTTTACGCGGTGTCGTACATGGACGCTTGATGACATAGGCAAAGCCATGGGTAGCAATTCTAGTTCAAGCTATCATCTTTGGACTTTTTCATATGAACCTAATCCAAGCTTTATATACCGCTCTTTCCGGTATAGTGTATGGTTTGCTTTATGTCCGTTTCCGAAAACTATGGCTCTGCATTTTAGCTCACGCAGTTTTTAATACAAATCTGGCTTCGTGGCTGCTAACTCTGGTTGAATTAGTCGTAGACGAAATCACCCTTACACACATTTTTGTCATAGGGTCTGCTTTTTCCTTTATTGGAGCATATATTATACTCAAGCAACCAGCTGCTCAACCTATTGACGATATAACTGTAGAAGAAACAAGTAATACAGCTCAACTACTATCCCATGTATATCACTAGTATTAACTGATGCACCGATGATGAGTATTAATAACAAGGTGATGATTTATGGTCTACCGTAACCGTATAGAGCCGAAATATATTATACCAATACTACTCCCTTTGTTTTTTTCGTGGGTTTTATGTTTTTATAGAACTGGTATAACACTAACTAACATAACAATAGTATTAGTTATAACATTTTTATTTTATTCTCCATTATTTATATTAATATTATGTTCTATAACAAAGCTTGAAGAAAGTGGAATTTACATAAAATTCTTTGGAGTATTTAGCTATTTTGTACCATATGAATCTATTATTGAAATAAGTGTTACCGAAAAAGGATTTTCTTATTTATCACTTTCCAATAAAAAAATCAAAATTGTATGGACAGAAAGCAATAAACAAAAAATACTGCTTGTATCACCACAACAATTTAGTATGTATTATGATCAAGTAAAGAGCAAATCAATAAATGCTGTGGAATAAGTATAAATGTATTGTATATTCATATTGATAAAAAGGTAATTCCCACTAAATATAGTATTATCGGAGTAAACAGATATGAAACAGGAAGTTATTAAATTGCACTTCTTTTAAAATGGAGAGAATTATCAAATGTCAAATTATACCGTGAGGAGCAAAGTTTGGCTAACAGTCAAGCCATTAGTTGCATTTTTAATAGTCGGTATAATATCTCAGTTTTTCGGAGACATTATACGAATAGTATTTGAAAAAATAATTGAAGCTTTTTTTTCTGAGAAATCATCTTCTATTGTTTATTCCAGAATTGTAATTAATACTATATCTGACATAACATTTATAATTCTTTATGTGTTTTATTATATATCGAAAATAAAAGAAATACGAAAAACAAGTCCGTTATACACACATAATAACAATAAAATTGTTTTAGGATTTCTTGTTTCTATTACTTCGTTCGGCTTAATGCTTTTGGTTAGTTTCACTATCAGAGTAACTAAATTAACTGAGCTTTATGAATATGAAGAATATATAAAGTCATATAGTTTTGACTATGCATTTATCCATTTCGTTTCTACTATCCTTAATGCACCAATAGTAGAAGAATTGTGCTTTCGTGGGCTCATGCTAAATTATTTGTTATCTATTACAAAACCAAAAATTGCAATACTCATTCAAGCCGTGTTGTTTGGTATTATTCATATACATTTTGTTCAAATAATATATTCATTCGTACTTGGTATCGTTTTAGGGTCGCTATATTTACGTTTTCGTAACACTGGTCTATGTGTTATTGCTCATGCTGCAATGAATTTACCTGCTTTTCTTGTTAGTTCTGTACCCTTAATAGGTAATTATGAAATGACACTAACCCATATACTAATTATAGGAGTCATCCTAAGTGGTGTTGGTGGAGTGTTTTTAATTAATCAACCACCAGCTAAAATAATATATAGCTAATGCATTTCATAATATTTGTATTGATAAGGGTGACACTTTAATACTCATAAATAAATGTATGTACAAGCGTCACTGGTCACGGGGGTGCTAGAATCTTTTGCATTGCTAGTTAGCTTATAAATAGTACGCACCAACAGTGTCATTTAAGAGCACCAACGAAGAATCTCATTACACCAAACTGCCGATTATTGAGATTCTTCGGTCGCAGGTGTCCTCTTAAATGACACTGGATTGTTGCCCTATGACTAGTAACATTTTTGCTATTTCGTAAAATCAGTTTCAATTTTCATAATAGCAATTATTGTCTTTTTGTGCTAGAATCAATGGAATAACAGGAGGAGCTAGAACAGAATGGATAACAATACTGATGCCAACAGTGCAGTAACAGAAGCAGTTAGTAATATAATACAAAGCATGATGGAAAGAATATTGAAAAGAGTCCTTAGCGATGATCCATTTATTCCAGAAAAACACCATGCACAAAAGCCGTTGTATGTAGCCCTTATACTATAGGAGTTATATATGTCAAAAAGATTTACCGCAATTGACTTATTTGCTGGAATCGGCGGGTTTCGTAGCGCAATCGATAAATGTGGCGGCAGGACGATAGCGTATTCGGAAATAAATAACGATGCTATAAACACATATGAACTGAATTACCCCGATAGTATCGGTACAAACCTCGGTGATATAACTCTTTTGAAAACTTTGCCGCCAAACGATTTAATAACCGCTGGAGTACCATGCCAAAGCTGGTCAATAGCTGGGAAAAACCTCGGGTTCGATGATGATCGTGGGCAACTGTGGAATGACGCGCTCTATTTGTTAAACCAATCGAAGCCAAAAGCATTTATATTTGAAAATGTAAAAGGACTAGCAGACCCTAGAAACAAGGATTCTCTCCGCTTCATAATGGAGCGCATCAGAGAAGCGGGGTACAATGCTGCTCATTATTTGCTCAACTCATATAATTACGGAGTACCGCAAAGTAGGGTCAGGATATATATAATCGGCTTTTTTGATAAACGTTATGGTGATGCTTTCAAAATACCAGATGGAGCTAATGAAAAGATTAGGTTAGCAGACATAATCGAAGATGAAATCGTTGAGATGCCGCAACCCTACGATTTGGAATCCACTACTAATTTGTTTGGTGATATATCAACCCCAACATCAAAATATACAAGCTTGTCGAAAAACAACAATGGACATAATGATTACTTTCTATTCAACGATTTAAGAAACGGGTCTACAACAATCCACTCATGGGACATAATGGAAACAACCGAGCGACAAAAGCACATATGCCTAATTTTACTAAAAAACAGGCGAAAAAAAGAATTCGGACCCCTAGACGGAAATCCTTTGTCCATTGAACATTTCCAATTCTTTGACAAAAAGATTACCGTTGAGGAAATCGAAGATTTAACAAATATGGGGATTCTAAAAAAAGAGAACTATGCATATGAAATAGTACAAGACTGTTCCTCTAATATAACACCCGAAGAGACAATTGTCCTTGGAAAGCACGAAAAAGGTATAATTATACCTGATATATTACTTATGGATAGAGATATAAGGTCAGCTAGAATAAAGTTGTCTGAAACTATTGAATCGTTAGAGCAAAAGGGGATAATTAGTTGCTCCGAAACTCGCTACGATTTTAAACAACGCAAGATAAGCACAGGTTTATATGGTGTCAGTCGTATTTTTCTTCCAAGCTCGAGCATTTTTCCAACTCTCGTTGCCAGCGATACGAACGACTATGTTACCAATGTTTCAATAACAGCAACTGGCGAAGAAGAGTATAAACGAAGTTTTCTCGAAAAGGTGTACCTAAAGGGTAACTATAGAAAAATCACCAAAATTGAAGCGTGTAGGATACAAGGTTTTCCAGATGATTTCCATCTACCCGAATCAAGGTCAAAGTGGATGAAGCTGATAGGTAACAGCGTGTCTATTCCTGTGATAGAAAAGCTTGTCAGTGCAATTATAGATACTGGTGTATTCGATTAGACAAGTAATAAGAAAGAACCTTTTCGTTCAATATGACTTTGGCACCTATAGTGGAAGAAATATGCTTCCGAGGTTTTGTTCAAAATCGTATTATGTCGTGGATGAAACCAAAATATGCCTAGCTTATTGTCTTAGTACAGCTTTATCAGCTATATTATTGCTCGCTGATAAACGTGAATATCGTAGCGCATAGATACTCAATTGGTTCGATGTTTAGCACAGTGTCTTTCGAAGTATGAATATTCGGTATATATAGACCGGTTAGCTTTGCGTTTTTAACAAAAGTAAAAACAACACCCCAATCGAAACTTGCATGGTCGCCCATGAAACCAAAGACATTGCTGGTTCTGTGAACAGTATTAATACCCGAGCTTTCGAAAAACTCTGACAACTCAGGAAGAAGCTTCCAAGCTGGAGAGTTTTGTTTTGCTGCAATGAGAAGTATATCGCCAACGCCGATACAGTCGAGGTTATATACACGAAAGTCTGATTTACCTGGATAATTCCTTTTTCTCCAACTTGCATAGGCAATTGAGCCAAACAAACCCTTTTCTTCATTGTCGAAAAGTATAAAAGCGCATTTGCTTTTCAACTCTGGATTTTCCGAAATGAGCGTTGCGAGTCCATACACGCCAACGCAACCACTGGTATTGTCGTTGTGGTTGTGTTTGTTCCTAAAAAGCATCAAAGCTGCTAGAAATAGAAATATCCACAAGTTTCTAATATAGAATTCGATTGCTACACCAAATCTGAAATTTTGAGCAAAGATACTAGGCAAATGTAAAAAATATAAAAGCGGAATCATATATACAAGAGACAGGACAGAAGACAGTTTCATTCCGAAGATATTGAAAAAAGGCAGAGCAATACGCCCATTACGAGCTGGTGTATCGTAATGAGCGGTGATTATTATGTTTGCATCGGGTGATCCTATAATAAGGTTTCGTCCACCGAAGAAACTTTTCTGTATTAAAATATCAGAATCGTTGTAACCCAGATCCATAAAACGTTGTTTTGCATATTCCAGAAACTGCGTTTTCTCCTCTTTGTTGAACCTTGTTTCATGGCTAGCTATAATTCCATCAGTAAAATCGCTCAAAGACAATTTGCTCAAATCTATCAGCTCCCGCACTTAAAAAGTTTTGCATAGATTATCATCGTAAAAGCATTATTGTCAAATATGCATATTTCTTGATGAAATGCTCTATTTTTCAATATGTTCATATTATTTGTTGACGAAGATATGTGAGTAGTTAAATACTGCTGTAGACAAACTCTAAAAAATCTGATAAATTGACTCCAATATCAAAGGTGCATCAAAGGCGCATGAATATAAGTTCGTGTTACAAATGAAAGGAGCATGATGAACATGGAAATGGTAGAAAAACAATCAATTTTTCGCAATGTATGGCGTTCTATTACTCCAATATTCGCATACTATCTCTGCCAATTTGTCCCCGCTATGTTAGGTGCAGCTGCGGTTTTATTATACGATGTTTTTCTTGATATAAATAACAAAACATCTATATGGCAACTATATCTCCAGGAAACCATTTTGTATGTATCTTATATTATTGCAGGAATCATTTACTATTTAAGTGTACGCAAAGATTGGGAAAAAACAGAAGAGCAGCTTCCACAATATGTTCATAAGATGAAACCACTTAACTTAGCTTTATGCGTATTCATGTTGTTCATGGGTATTAATGTTTTAATTGCGACTTTACTAAGTATAACGGGGCTGTCTAACCTACTCACTTCTGATCAGTACAACACAAGTAATGCATTAGATGGTAACCATCTAGTATATTTTATTTCTGTTGTGATTGCTGCACCAATTGTAGAAGAAATGTGTTTTCGAGGTTTCGTGTTTAGCAGGCTCATGTCATGGATGAAACCTGGTGTAGCTGTTGTGGTTCAAGCATTGCTTTTCGGTTTAGTTCATATCGCCCCTTTACAAATAGTATCTGCTAGCATCGCAGGGATAGCACTAGGCTTGCTGTACTTGCGATATAGGAAGCTCTGGCCCTGCATCGTTGGTCATATGGCATTTAACTTTTTTGCGGCTTCTCTTCAGTTTATTGGTGTTGATAACATAGACACCGTAGTATGGTATATCATCATCGTCGGTGTCGTTTTTACGCTTGTCGGTGGTTTCCTCTTACGAAAGCAACCAGCAGCTGTGCCGGTTTTTATTGAATCATGAATTAATACTGCTAATGTTTTGATTTAGACCACTGAAAAAGTAAAAATAGAATTAAGCTAAAAATACTAGATATAATGTGTTATTATTGGGGTATATAAAATGCCCCTCACACCTCAGACACATCATGGAAATGGATTTATTACATGAATACACAAAACGATAAGAATTTAGCATTGATATGTAGATTAATATTTATAGCAACAATATGCAGAACAATTTATCGACGCACAGGAGATGTGGTTATTCTTTATGGTTCAATGATTTGTTTAATTATTAATATATTTCTTCTTCTCAATTATTTAATAAAGCATAACAAATTAACAAAGTACGATAAAAATAATACCATTGCACCAGGAACAAAATCTACTATGCGAGGAAAGTCTGGTGCCGTTTTAGGTGTATCTGGAGCTGTTTATTGTATCTCAAATCTATGGGTGTCAGTATTAGAATATACTGGTAATGTCAGTAGCAGGGGTATATTACTCTTAGTATCTGGTGCTGCCATTGCTACATTAACTATAGCTTATTTAGCCCCGAAAATTTAAAGCAAAACAATGCAATCGAACAAAATGATTAACAGCTTTTTGTTTAACAATTTAAACTCATCACTTTATATTACAAACCATAATATTCGATTGACATTGGCTATACATTGTGGTACCATGGTCATACAAAATAATTTTTGGAGGTCAGGATTATGGCTACAATACAAGTTCGTATAGATGAAAGCATTAAAACAGAAGCTGAATCATTGTTTTCTGCGTTAGGTCTTGATATCTCTACTGCTGTAAGGATATTTCTTTCTGCTGCTCTTGAACATAACGGTATTCCCTTTGAAATAAAGCTTTATCGTGATAGAAAACCAAACACTGAGCTTCAAGAAGCTATGGATGATATTCGATTGAACCGTAATATTTATGGCCCGTTTGCTTCTGCTGAAGAAGCAGTAAGTTCCATGTTGGAGGATTAATGTTGCTCTCAATTAAATATACAAACAAAATGAAACGCGATGTGAAACGGATGAGCAAACGTGGAAAAGACATATCGAAACTAACTATTGTTTTAAATATACTACTCGTTGATCGACAATTACCAGAAAACTATCGTGATCATCCTTTAAGAGGCGATATGACAGGATATCGTGAGTGTCATATTGAACCAGATTGGTTACTCATTTATAGAATCATTGAAGACGAATTGGTTTTAGTAGCTTCAGGCACTGGAACTCATGCGGATTTGTTCAATCAGTAATTTTTAATTGAATAAACATTCAGTTTTGAACAATGTAGTTAACATTTACTGCATTGTTCTTTTTTGATGAGAGAAGGTCAAGTATAAACAATCACGAACAAATAACTATATCTTCACAAAAAATTATTTTACCCGCTACGAAATTTTAAATGACTCTTTCAATTATTATAAGTTGCGTCCATGTTATATGTGCCTTAGAATTTCTGCTAATTGCAATAATGAATAGGAGTACTCCTAGTGATTTCATCATCATTATGTTTCTATGATTATTTGATAATACGAGCATTTAACTTGTGCAATATGACGAAAGCAGGCGAAACTCTGTAATACCAACGATAAACCGATAGTAATTAGGGCGTTTATTGGGCATTATTTACTAGTATTAATGACTATATTTGTGTAATATTGACAAACTTGGATTTGTTTCTACATTTTTTTCACATTTGTATTGACAAGAAAAACCAATCATGATAAGTTGACTCCAATATCACAGGTTATCACAATCATAATAGCATCACAAGCACACAGTTTAGATTAATTGTTATTTCTTTTTCTACTTCTTTATTCTTTGATTTATTAACATTTGAATCAGAATAGTCAAGCCCCATCAGTACTGCATCTAAATCATCCTGGGTTATACCAAGATACCTCCGAGTTGTTGCAGTAGAGCTATGGTTGAATAATTCGGATAACACCAATTCCCCAACATTGTTTTTCCATGAATGATACCCCAAGGTTTTACGAAGAGAATGAGGAGAAATATGATAAGGTAACCCTATAAATTCACCGGCTGAGCGAACTATGCGAAAAGCATGAACACGGCTGATGGCGAATCCTGTCCGCTTGTTCATGATGATTGGATTACCGCTATGCAAGAACTCTAAAGCTAGTTGTTCTAGCGCATCGGTGACCGACTGATTTAAAGCAATTATTTTAGATTTCTTGGTTTTACCCTCAAAAATATCGATGCTATTACGAAAACAAGCTCTTTTGAAGTCATAAACATCGTCCCAAGTCAAACTCAAAATATCACTAATGCGGAGTGCGGTATTGATACACAAAACGATTAGCACATGGTTTCGATACTGTTTTAGATTGAGGTAATAATTTGTAAGTGCGATTATGTCTTCGTTATTCCTTATAGGTTGTGTCACTGCCACTGTAATGTCCTCCAGTATAGTATTAATATGAACTTATTATACCTCATATATCGCCCAAAGAACATCCATGTAACTGACTACGGAAAATGTTACATTGGGTGATTTTTTACTGTAATCGCAATTGTCTATTCCAAACTTCTTGTTTGCAACTTACTAATAATACATCGTAATCGATTCGTTCTATCTGTTGTAATAGCAAGTATTTTATCGTTTATGTAACACTTTCCGTAGTCTGTTACATAAAGAATTAATACCATCTTTATTTACGGGGGTAATAAGAGTGAGCATTCAAGAAAACCTTGAGTTTCGAATGACAAATGTGTTGTCTTTTCGCAAGAAACTAACACAAGCAGAATTGCAACAGGAAACTGAACATATTGGCAGGTTCATCGAAGAAGGTGGGTACATCAAGACTGGTCCTACAGTATCAGTAACATTTTCGATTGAACAGCAGGATGGAGTGCAACTACTTGACATCGAAATTCTAATACCACTAGATAAGCCTTTCGTACCTCCAGAGGGTTGTGTATGTAAAGCAGAGATACACGTTACAAATGCAGTTTCTATTAGGCACATTGGAAATCCATCAACCCTTCAAGACACATGTAACTTGTTGATGGCTTATATTCAAGAACACGAGCTACAACCAATTACATGCGCTTATAACGTAACAACCAAAGATGCAAATACTATTTATGACGTAGAGGACATGATAGTCGATGTTTATATAGGAATCAGCCCAAACATATTATAAACACATATATCACATAGCTTGTAATGTTATGGGTGCACACTAGACAAAGCGAGCAGTGTTTGATATAAAATAATTATAGGAGGAATGCAATCATGACAACCATAATAGCAACGAAGCCTTACGGCTTCACGGATTTGAACAAAGAGGATACTCTGCTTGTTAATGGCGGTGCTAATGCTGTTCTTGGTACAGCAGGAGTCGTTAGTGCCGCATGGGCTCCAATTGCAGTTGCTGCAACGGCAATTATTTCTACACCATTCATGGCAGTTGGTGCAGCTTTTGTTACAGTGGGACTCGCAGTTTGGGGTATATCACAAATGTTTCATTAAGGAGAATTATAATGAAAAAGTTTAACGAACTAAATACTTTAGAATTGTTATCCATTGAAGGCGGATGCCTTGGCTGTAAAATTGGACAAGCGTTACTTGCCATCGGTGGAACCATGGTAGGTGGTCCTGTTGGTTATATGATTACCGCAGTAAGTATCGCTCAAATCTTTTACACCTAAAACTATGAGCATAAATATCGATGTTATTAACATTTTATTAGCTAGTCTGAATGTTATTCAGAATGTCTATTGCGCAATCAAAGTCGCACAATATTGTAAACAAAATAAATCGATTGGTGGGAGAAAATGGATAAGGACGTTTTGTATAGTAGGAATTGTACTAGGTGGTCTATCTCTCGTGATTCCAGTATCGTTATATATTAACAATTATTCTACGCTGGAATTAATGCTATCTACCATTGCTATCACCGCTTTTGTTATGCCACCATATCGAATTGTCAAGGCTGATAATAAGACATCAATGTCATCGAAATCATCTATTGAATGAAAGCTAATGTCATCTCAGCCAAATACAAACTCTTACATGCAGGTTTGAATATATTTCAAATCTGCATTGAGAGTTAGGAGAATTTTATATGGTTTTTTCAGAAAAACTATTCAAAAATAGATATTTTCATACCAGAAGCAAACCATTGGATAGTTTGCTTAATAAAATGCTTCTTTTTATTATTATTTATCTTGGTATCTTTTTACTATTTTATTTTTATATTCAAAACTCGATTGTGAGACTTAAGCTACTTGGTGGGTTTTATTCAGTACTAGTTTTTTTAAGCTATTGTTTCTGGTCTCGATATACTAAAAAGCTATCAAAGCTTCAAGTAGAAAACAATGGTTATATGAAATCAAAATATTCACAAAAAAAATACAAAACAACATCAAAAATAATGCATTATTCACCTTATGCTGGGATTGTGTTTATGTCTATAATAATCCTAATCATATGTAGCGATTATGATGAAGCGAAACTGACAAAATATCTTGTAGTTTCCATAATATTTGCTTACTATTTGCAACTTATTCTCACAGCTTTTTATTTTGATCTTATATGTATATTTACTAACGAATTTTTTATCACAGGAAAATATATCGTTCATTACAAGGATGTTAATTTGATTGATGTAAAAAAAACAAAAAATGCATTACAAGATCAGGTAGTATTTATTCGACTATATAAAGCTGATAAGCTTGTAGGTGTCGACAAATTAACTCTTCAAGATTATATAGAACATGATAGACTAATTAAAGAACACCATAAACAAAATAACTACTTTATATAATATGATTATATATTGTCAATTGTAATTGTCAATTTCTACTTTTTAAGTTCCACATAAATAGATAAAACTCATTATTCATTGTAATACAACTGTATTAAGGCAATTTGCTATTGTATATATACAAAAGGACTGATCACCCATGCCGCGTTATGCTTCCATACTCCAATATGACATCACCGACTGTGGGGCTGCTTGCCTTGCTATTATTTGCAGGCAATATGGGTTGAAAACTCCCATTACTCGTATACGTGAGGTGGCTGGAACCGACAAGCAGGGGACTAATGCTCTGGGTATGATTAAGGCTGCAGAGCGTCTTGGTTTTTCTGCGAAGGGGGTCAGGGGAGATCAGGAAGCTTTTTTTACTCCTTTTCCGCTGCCTGCTGTTGCCCATGTCATTGTGAATGGGTCGTTGCTCCATTATGTGGTTATTCATAAAATCACCAAGAAGCAAGTCATATTAGCTGACCCTGCCAAGGGTATCAGGAAAGTTTCACCAGAAGAGTTCTTTCAGGAGTGGACTGGGGTTCTCATACTCATGGCACCCACACAGTCCTTTGAAAAAGGCGATCAGACGAAAAGCATCTGGTCGCGCTTTTTGCGTTATTTAGTTCCACAGAGGGCGTTGCTTATAAACATATTTTTCGCTTCGCTGGTATATACGGTTTTGGGGATAGGAGCATCCTTCTATTTCAAAGTGATGATGGATGATATACTACCCAATTTACTGGAGCGTACTTTGACCGTGGTTTCAGTCGGGGTCATTGCTTTGTATCTTTTCCAGATACTTTTGGGTGCTTTCCGCTCACATATGCTTCTTTACATGAGCCAGAAGCTAGACATAAATCTTCTATTGGGTTACTATTCCCATGTCTTGGGCTTGCCCATGGGCTTCTTTGGCACTCGGAAGGTTGGTGAAATTATTTCCCGCTTCATGGATGCCACCAAGGTTAGGGAGGCTATATCTGGGGCTACTCTGACCATCATGATTGATACGCTGATGGCTTTATTTGGCGGAGCTATACTCTATATGCAAAATAGTTCCATGTTCTTCGTATCGGCTATTGTTGTACTCCTGTATGGGGTCATTGTCTTTTCCTTCAACAAGCCTTTAAGAGAAGTTAATAAAAAGAGCATGGAGGAGAACGCTCAGCTCACTTCTTTTCTCATTGAGTCTCTCAATGGTATAGAAACGGTGAAAGCTTTCAACTCTGAACGCTCTGCGAATATAGAAACAGAGAGGAAGTTCGTCAGGCTCCAGCGTAGCCTTTTCAAAAATGGAGTACTCAATAACATATCTGGCTCGCTCTCTGGCTTCATATCTTCTGTGGGTGGCATCGCCATTCTCTGGGTGGGTGCTGTTTCCGTTATTCGTGGCAATATGACCATTGGGCAGCTTCTCACATTCAATGCGTTGCTGGTCTATTTTCTCAATCCTGTGAAGAACCTCATAAACCTCCAACCCATGCTCCAGACGGCGATGGTCGCCTCGGACAGGCTGGGCGAGATTCTAGACTTAGAGCCAGAAAAGGGTGAGAGTGAAGACAAGAAGATTACACCTGCGTCTCTCCATGCTCCTATATCAATAAAAGAGCTGGACTTCAGATACGGCACCAGGCAGCTTGTCTTGGAAGGTATCGATCTCGACATAAAGGCAGGGGAAAAGGTTGCTTTCGTGGGTGAAAGTGGCTCGGGGAAAACTACTTTGGTGAAACTGCTTTTGAACTTTTACCCTTGGGAGAAGGGCGAGATAAAAATAGGCGAATATAACATTCAAGACATCAACACGGAGTGGTTGCGGGAAAAGATTGCATATATTTCCCAGGACATATTCCTCTTTAGCGGTACGATTTATGACAACTTGACATTGGGGCTGTCCGATCCGACGATGGAAGATGTCGTCAGGGTGGCTACCATGACCCAATCCCACGACTTCATCAATGCCATGCCACTACGCTACGAGACCATGCTGGAGGAGAACGGAGCTAATCTCTCAGGAGGACAGAAGCAGCGTTTGGCGATAACAAGGGCACTTTTGAAAAACCCTGACATCCTCATTATGGACGAGGCGACCAGCAACCTTGATAGTATCACGGAAAAGGCAATCAGCCGCATGATTGACGAGCAGACTAGTGGAATTACAACCATCGTCATTGCCCATCGTCTGAGTACAATCATGCGTTGTGATAGGATATATATCATGGACAAAGGCTCCATCGCTGAAAGCGGGACTCACGACGAGCTTATGGCTCTCGAAGGTCGGTATTATCGTTTTTGGATGGAGCAGCTCCCCGAATCCCAAAGTGAAGTCCAGGGGGTGCAAGTAATATGAGAAGGGAAGACACGCTGGAGCTAAAGTACATGAGCGACAGCCGTGAGGTACTTGCCGAACGACCTCACAGGTCAATATCATGGTTCATATATTTGCTCATAACCCTCATTGCTACTGCTTTGATCTGGGCTTTTGTTGGAGAAATCGATTATTATGTCAGCGCGGTGGGGAGTGTCAGGCCCAACGAACCCATCAGCACCATACGAAACTCATATACCGGCAGGGTTGCCGAATCCTTCCTCGAAGAAGGAATCCGTGTGGAGAGTGGAGCATTGCTCTTTCGCATAGATGCTCAGATGCAGGCAAATGTGGAAAAGACTTTGAGTGAGCAATACGATACTTTAAGCACCCATATAGCCTGCTTGGAAAAACTCAGGGAGAGTATTACTTCGGAAACCAATTTGTTTAACTTGGATTTGCTTGGGGAATCTGAATACTACTTCAGATATGAAAAATATATAACCGACAGAGACTTGGCTCTGGAGCAACTAAGGCACGCTAATATGGATTTCCAACGGATTTTACGAGATGCTAATGTTGCATTGGGAAATGCTGGTACTGATAGAGGTCGATATGCATCTCATCTCCAGAGCTGGAATCTTTTGAAAGATTCGATTGCCCAAGGGAGCTGCCTTGTTCCCGAGTCAAGCGGGGAGCAGTATAGCAGATATTTGGACTACTCTATGAATATGCAGCGTTTCGGTAGCGTCATCGAACAGTTGGAACAATCATATGAACGCTCCGAGATATTGTATTACGAAGGTGCAATCTCCGCTAGGGAAATGGAAGCTGCTAAATTCGATTTGGAATCCGCATTAATCGACCGTGACAGATACGAAGCGGAAACCATCGTGAATATAGAGCAAAACATCAGGAGCTTAGAGAATGCGATAGGCGACCTCGATGGCAGGTCTCGAACTGCCAGTGCTACCATCGCTGCTTTTTCCGATATGGGTTATGATGAAGCACTCCTTGCGGAAAAACATAAGCTGGATGCTCTGACCGCTGCCTCGGATGGTATATTTAGCTTGCAAAACAGCTTGAATGCGATATATCGAGATTTAGTTCAAATTAGGCAGTCCATATCTGACTCCAATGTTTATGCTCCCATTGACGGAGTGCTGAACCTTTATACGGAGCTGACTGCTGGAGATTATATTCAAGCGGGGATGGAGATAGCCACCATTGTCCCCGATGCCGACGGTACAATGAAGGTTTCCCTTGCGATTCTCAATGCTGATATAGCGGAGATACAAATTGGGCAAGAAGTCCGATATCGTTTTCCGGCATTGCCACATAACGAATACGGCGAAATCAGGGGGCAGATTACGATGATATCTTCCGATGCTCGATATGACGGCTCGGGGAACAGCTATTATCTGGTTGAGGGGGAGCTGTATGGCTTCACTTTAGTTGGTCGTAATGGTGTGGAAGAGCAGATTAGGGTTGGGATGGTCGCAGAGGCTAGGGTGGTTACCAAGACGCTGAAGATTATTTATTGGGTGCTGGATAAGTTGAATTTTCTTGATGAGTAGTTTGCGGTGTGTATGGTGTCATTGCGTCGATTGAGAGATTGCGTAGGCTGGCGGCGCGTCAGGGATGCCGCGCCCTACGAAGGGTGTTTTAGGGGTGCTGTGTCATATGGATATGGGGGGTTTTCAATGGTGAAAAATGGTTCGAGAGCTTTAAAAAAGACAATTTGCTATGCGTTGCTTGTGGTGGTGTTTACTGGAGTATCTTTGATTGTGTATGCGACTGATGATGTTTCTGGTGTAGAGTTAGAGGTTCTTGCAAATGATGTTTTGTTAGAGCAGGATGACAATGACAATGATGAGCTGGATAGTGGGTTGGGTTTGGAGGAGCTATTTCCACTCATGTCTCCACCTGTGTCCATTGCTGTATTGGAAACTGAGGATAAGTTACTGGAGGCACAGGAGGGGGAATACCGTAGCCAATTGGATGAGCTGGAGCAGCAGATGCGCAGGTATGATGATGCAATCGACGGGCTCTCTGGGCAAAGTAGCTATTTAACAGCCCAAAGGGATTCTGTGAGAGCGCAAATGGATGAATATGCTCGACATATAAGGCTCTTGGAAGGACAGCTCAACAACCTTCCAGAGGAGACTGAGGAAAACTCAGAGCAACTGGCAGAAATACGTGCCGAGATTGGTATCCAACTGGATGCCTACAGGAGGGCTATGCAGACCCTTTCGGCACAATATGGTTATTTCGACAACCAGCTCATGTCTGTTCCTGGTCAGCGTTCTGACTATGAGCAGCAGCTTTCAAGCATGGAGGCTCAGCGAATAGCCTTAGCGAATCAAGTGCGCTCAATAGCCGACCGTAGAGCAATCATCGCCGACAAAATTGATAAAGCCACTAAGACAGCGGAATACGAGCTGCAAAGGGTTTATTTTAATACTTTTTTGGCTATTGAGGGAGCTAGTCTCCTTGCTTCGCGTTTGGAACTTCTGGAAATGGAGCTGCGTATTGAATCGGCAAAGCTAGCACTCCGTGTACCGGAAACGACCCAAGCTGCTGTGGATGCGCTGGAGCTTTCTTATTTTGCACTCTCTGAACAGCTTGATGCGGCAAAAGCGCAGGCTTCGCTCCTTGAACGTAGTTTAATTAATATGCTTGATAGTAAGAATGTTTCCATAGACTTTTCAACTCCTGTACCTGTTCTTGAAAAACCTGAGCATTCCCTCGATGAACTTGCTGCTTGGCTTTTAGCTAGAAATACGACTATTAAAGAATACGATGCACAAATCGCAACCTATGAAAAGCTAATCAGCGACTTGGAAAGGGCTCTGGGTTCGAACAGTTCTTTATACAAGCTTAGGAAAGCTGAGCTTGATTATGCCGTCGCTCAAAGGGCTGAATATGCCGATGGTTTGGAAAAACACGCTGCCAACAGGTATGCCGCCTTTTATTCATCAGAGCAGAATTATGTCACTGTTATGGCGAATCACCAAGCTTTGCAGTTGCGTCTTTCTGTTGCAGAAGCGTATTTCAAAGTTGGTGATATTAGTAGGTATGAGTTGCTCGCTGAGCGTTATTCCTTTGCACAAGCAGCATATGAGGCGGATGTCGCTGCTGTGGGGAAATGTCTAATCCTTGCTGAATTGTCTTTGATGGCATTGGGGATATTGGTGCAGTGAGGTTTTATCATTAGAGAGATTGATATTATTCCCTTTTGTAGAGTGTTTCGTTTTTAATGCATCTATTGGGGGATTGTGTAGGCTTGCGGCGCGTCAGGGATGCCGCGCCCTACGGATATTTTTGAAGATAGATGCGTCGATTGGGAATGCAGTCTCATATAAAAATATCAAATATCACAAAACTTTTGCTTGCTTTTTGTTGTGGGTTGTGGTATTTTTCTTATTGCGTTTATTTTGCATTTTGCTTTTTAGTAGGGCGGTCCGCTGTCATTTTAATGTATTTACATTGTGGCATGAACGTCGATGGGGAAGGAGGAAAGCAGCAATGGATTTAGTAAAAGCGCTCAGCGAACAATATATGAAACCTGAACTGCCACCTATGAATGTTGGCGATACCGTTAGGGTCACAGTGCGAATCAAAGAGGGTAACAGGGAGAGAAACCAGGCTTTTGAAGGCACTATTATCGCCAAAAAGCATGGCGGTATAAACCAGACCATCACCGTTAGACGTATCTCGTATAATATAGGATGCGAAAAGGTATTCCCTGTACATTCACCGTCTATTGTCTCCGTCGAGACAGTAAGGCGAGGCAAAGTGAGAAGAGCAAAGCTTTATTACCTAAGGGATAGAGTTGGTAAAAAGGCAAAAGTCAAAGAGAGACTTGGCAACAACTAATGTACTTAAAAGGGAGGGAAACCCTCCTTTTTTTGTTGCTTTTTTTGTCTATACTCTGTAAAATAGAAGTAAGAACGCAAGTGGAGCATATTATATCCACCATTATATATTTTGGAGCTTTGGATTCATATGAACGACAGCCAAACAAATGAAAACGAAAAAGAAAATGAAAGCGAAGAAGCTAAGTCTTTCGATTCAGTGGAAAGTGTAGAAACTACTGAGTTTGCTAAACTCGAAAATGATGACTATGATGATTTAGAAAATGACGATAGCGAAGACGATGTCATGAGTATAATCGACACAAATCCAGATGGCCAGGGTAGCGATAAAAACAAGACTACCATGGATTTGTACGATTGGATGCAATGTTTTGTTTCGGCTATCCTATGTGGAATATTCATTTTTGTCTTCATCGGCAGGACAATCGGCGTGGAAGGACACTCCATGCTTGATACCCTCCATTGGAATGATAGAGTTATAATGCTCAGTCTCTTTTATACGCCAAAGAATGGAGACATCATCATTTTCCGCGCTCCAACTGACTATTATGGAACGACTCCGTTGGTGAAGCGAGTCATCGCCACCGAGGGACAAACTGTTGATATTAACTTTGAAACTGGTGAAGTTTTTGTTGATGGGCAAGTGCTGGACGAATCCTCATATATTAATGAAATAACTCGTAGCAGAATGAATTTCACAGGCGAGGTCACAGTACCTCCTGGTCATGTCTTCGTTATGGGAGACAATCGTAACAATTCTGCAGACAGCCGAGATGCTCGAATAGGCATGGTGGACACACGTTATATATTGGGTAAGGTTGTGTTTTTACTCGTTCCTGGGCAAGATCAATATACTCCCAGAGATTGGCGACGGATGGGTTTAATTAGATAATATTGCCCTTTTGGTGAAAAATATGAGTGAAAAAATGAACATACAGTGGTTTCCGGGTCACATGACAAAGGCAAGACGTATGATTGTCGATAGCATGAAAATCGTTGATGCTGTTTGTGAAATTGTTGATGCTCGCATTCCATATTCCAGCCGAAATCCTGATTTGGACGACATGACCGGAAACAAACCTCGTATTATTGCCTTAAATAGGGTAGACCAAGCAGACCCGGAGGCTACAAAAGAGTGGTATGATTATTTCATTTCATGTGGATATGCTGTCATAGAAACAGACAGCAAAAGTGGAAAAGGTATAAATAACTTTTCAAAGGCTGTTCGAGAATTACTTGCTGAACGAATTTCATACTATATCTCCAAAGGACAAAAGGGAAGGCAGCTTAGGGTGATGGTGGTTGGAATTCCCAATGTGGGCAAGTCATCATTCATAAACAGAGTGGCGAAACGAAAAGCGACTCAAACATCGGATAGACCTGGGGTTACCAGGGGACAGCAATGGATTAATGTGGACAATAGCTTGGAGCTCTTTGACACACCAGGCATTTTATGGCCTAGATTCGAAGATCAAACCGTTGCAGAAAACCTTGCCTTCACAGGTGCTATCCGAGATGCAATAATGGACACCGAGACCCTGGCAGCTAATCTTATGGTTCGTATGGTGGAATTTTATCCCGAGCGTCTTCTGGAGCGATATAAAATCGAAGCAAATCCCGAAAAAAACGGCTTTGAGCTTTTGGAAGAAGCAGCTAAAAAACGAAGCTTTCTTTTGCCAGGAGGGGAGTATGATATAAACCGAATGGCTGTGATTTTTTTAGACGAGTTTCGTGGAGGAAAGCTGGGTAGAGTCACTTTGGAATATGTAAATACACAGCGAGATGTGGTTGATGTATTGTCTGTTTAATAGCTGGACATGGTTTGCGGAGTGGAATCCTTGATATGCTGCAGGGCTTGTATAGTTTCCTAATCGGCGATGCGGCGCGTCTGGGAAGCCGCGCCCTACGAAGTGGCTTGTATGTTTTCTTTTTTTGAACGTATTGCTAAATTGGATTGTTGAATTATTTATCTTAGGCTTGGGGTTTTATGGATTTATGGTGTTTGGAGCGAGAGGCGAGAGCTTCTGGGCACACTATTGTTTGTGGTGTCGATGAGGCGGGGCGGGGTCCTTTGGCTGGTCCTGTTTATGCGGCTGCTGTCATATTACCCTTTGGTTTAACACTTGATAAGCTGGATGATTCAAAAAAACTCTCAGAAAAGACCAGGGAAAGTCTATTTGATGAAATAATTTCAAAAGCATTGGCATATGGCATAGCTTATGCAGATCACATTGAGGTGGATGAGCATAATATACTAAATGCCACATATTTAGCCATGAATCGCGCAATGGAAAAGCTTTCAATGGAGTTTGATTTAGCTTTGATTGACGGAAACCGCAATCAAGGAATTACATATAATTCAAAATGCGTCATTGGTGGAGATGGGTTATCGGCTTCCATTGCTGCTGCATCGATTCTTGCTAAGGTTAGCAGAGATAGAGTGATGATTGAATACTCAAAACTCCATCCCGAATATGGTTTTGAACGACATAAAGGATATGGTACAAAAGCTCATATAAATGCGCTTCAGGAACACGGTCCTTGCGAAATACATCGTAAGACATTTTTAAGTAGGATCCTATGAAACTATATATATATACCCAAGGGGGTTTTTAACACAATGACTACAGTAGAGCGAGGTAAGCTTGGTGAGTCCATAGCCCTTAGGTTTCTCAATGGGAAGGATTATGTCACAGTTGCCACAGGTTGGCGCTCTCGCTTTGGAGAAATTGACCTAATCGTGAGAAACCGCGATTTTTTGGTTTTTGTGGAAGTAAAACTTAGGAAAAATGCCAATTTCGTCCACGCACGGGAATATGTGGGTAAAACAAAACAACGAAAAATAAAAGCAACAGCAAATAATTGGTTATCATTTCACCATACCAAGCTACAGCCAAGATTCGATGTTATCGAAGTATATATGGAAAACGAAAACTCCACACCGCAGATTGTACATATTGAAAACGCTTTTTAGGCTTAGCTGGTTTTTGTTGAGGTGTTTTGGTGCGTTGAAGGGGTTGCGGGGGATGCTTACAGCGCGTCAGGGATGCCGCGCCCTGCGAAAGCCGCGCCCTGCAGGAGCTACGCTTTGCATGAGCTGCGTTCTACAGAAGCTGAGTACTACTTAGGATGTTATATGAACTATTGATTTATATCTAATATAAAACGGGGGTGGGCATATGTTATATGTCAGTACTAGGGGTGGCGGTGAAAAGCTGCTTTCTTCTGAGGCAATTATCAAGGGCTTGTCCGATGACGGCGGGCTTTATGTGCCTGAGCATTTTCCACAAATTACGCTGGATGTGATAAATCTATTGGCAGCAAAACCCTATAGCCAACGTGCGGCGTACATATTGGGGGTTTATTTAGGCGATTTTACTCCAGAGGAGCTTGAAAGTCAGACGGATGCGGCTTACAATTCAGGTGGCTTTGCAGTTCCAGAGGTCGCACCCCTTCGTAAAGTCTCCGATGATACGTTTTTTTTAGAATTATGGCATGGTCCCACCAGCGCATTTAAAGATATGGCTCTTCAAATCCTTCCTAGACTGCTGACATCATCACTACGAAAGACAAACGAAAGTAAAGAGGTTTGCATACTTGTGGCAACGTCGGGAGATACTGGAAAGGCTGCTCTTGAAGGATTCAGAGATGTCCCAGGAACTAGAGTAATGGTCTTTTACCCCAGAGACGGTGTGTCCGATGTGCAAAAACTGCAAATGACCTCCCAACAAGGTAGCAACGTAAATGTAGTTGCTGTTGAAGGAAATTTCGATGATGCACAAAATGGTGTCAAAGAAATTTTCACTGATGAATTTTTAAAAGAGTGGGCAAGGGAGAAAGGTTTTTTCCTTTCCTCTGCAAACTCCATCAATTGGGGACGTTTGGTCCCGCAAATTGCATATTATGTTTCTGCGTACTGCGATTTGTTAAATAGCAAAGAAATCCAACTAGGGGATAAAATCGATTTTTGTGTTCCCACCGGTAACTTCGGAAATATATTGGCTGCTTATTATGCTCTGAGGATGGGGCTTCCCATTAATAGACTCATTTTAGCATCTAACCAAAATGATGTCCTTTCTGATTTTATTAATACAGGTGTATACGATCGAAACAGACAGTTTTATACCACAGTTTCTCCTTCGATGGATATTCTCATTTCCAGCAACTTGGAAAGGCTATTATTTGAATTATCTGGCAAAAACGGCGAGATTGTATCAGGTTTAATGTCTGAGCTTTCTAAAAACGGTCGATATGAGTTGTCTTCTGATATGAGAGATGCCTTGGCAAATATATTTTCAGCAGGTCGTTGCTCTGAGGAGGAAACACTTGAATGTATAGCTAAAGCATTCAAAGAGCAGGACTATTTAATCGACACCCATACTGCTGTGGCATACAATGTTTTACAAAAATACAGAGATGGCAACAATCAACAGCAGCCTTGTGTTGTAGTATCAACAGCTAGCCCCTACAAATTCAGCGAAAGCGTTCTGATAGCCCTTGGGCAAGAGACAATTGGGAATGGCGCCGATTTAATTGATTCATTATTTAACTTTTCTAAGAGCCCAGTGCCTATGCCCTTATCTGGTATACGAAATGCTGTGCCAAGGTTTGAAAAATCCGTTGCAGTCGCAGATATGCAGGCAGCTGTTCGAGAGTTTTTGCAAAGTTAGGGGATGGTGGCTTTGGCTCTTTATGTAATCGGCGATTTGCATCTATCTCTAGGATCTAACAAAGCAATGGATGTTTTCGGCGGAGGTTGGGATAAATACATCGATAAAATACAAGAAGGCTTTTCCGCATTAAACTCCGATGACATATGCGTAATTTGCGGAGATATTTCTTGGGGAATGTCTTTGGAAGAGAGTCTCGCTGATTTTATATTCCTTGACAAACTACCGGGAAAAAAGATTATACTCAAAGGAAATCACGATTATTGGTGGACAACTGCATCAAAAATGAAGTCTTTTTTTGCAGCAAACGAAATCACCACCATCGATATCCTTCACAACAATGCCTTCTTTTACGATGATACTGCGATATGCGGTACCCGTGGTTGGATGCCTCAAAGCGTAAACGAAATGGAGCAAAACGCAAAAATCATCGCTAGAGAAGCATCTAGGCTTCGCACCTCATTGCTAGCTGCGGGCGACACAAAGCAAAAGTTGTGTTTTATACATTATCCTCCCAGATATCAAAGCATAATATGCTCTGATTTTATTGATATCATGAATGAATTTGGAGTAAAAAGATGCTGGTATGGACATATACATAGCCAAGGTCACAGGTTTGCGATTCAAGGTGAGGTGGAGGGTATAAACTATCAAATGGTCTCGGCGGATTATGTGAATTTCACACCAATAAATATCATTTGCAATTAGCGGACTTTTCTGGTAAAATATCAGGTGATGCCTAGCTTAATTATCTGGAGGAGATACTATTGTTAATCAAAAGCAGCGAGAAAAAAGAAAACAACATGGTTGAGCTTATTGTTGAAGTAAGCAACGAAGAATTTGACACAGCAATCAATGATACCTACAAAAAAAAGAGAAGCAGCATCTCGATACCTGGTTTTCGCAAGGGCAAGGCTCCAAGGAAAATAGTGGAAGCGATGTATGGTAAATCCATATTTCATAGTGATGCCTTGGACATCATCGTTCCCGATGTGTTGGAGTTTGCTTTGGGTGAAACCGATTTACGTCTAGTTGGCTACCCCCAAGTCACTGATGTTGACATTAAGGATGATGGGGGGCTTGATGTGAGCATCGATGTCGCCGAATACCCTGAGGTTACCTTGGCTGAGTACAGAGGCTTATCCGCTGTAAAACAGCCGGTCCTAATAGAAGAATGGGAAGTCGATGAGGAAATTGAAGCTGTCAGGTTGCGAAATGCTAGAAGCGAAAAGGTCGAAAGACCTGCCATTATCGGCGATACTGTGGTAATTGATTTTGAAGGTTTCATCGATGAGATTGCTTTTGAAAACGGAAAAGCGGAGGACTACCCCTTGCTTTTGGGTTCAAACAATTTTATACCTGGTTTTGAGGAAAAGCTATTGGGAATGGTTCCAGATGAAGAGCGTGATTTAGATCTCGTATTCCCTGAAGATTACTCCGAGGAGCTTGCTGGGAAGGATGTCCTTTTCAAAGTGAAGCTCAAAGAATTAAGGGAGCAAATTTTACCCGACATCGACGATGAGTTTGCAAAGGATATTTCCGAATTCGATACCATGGAGGAATATAAAACCAGCATTAGAGAAAGGCTCAACACCGCAAGACAGTCCCAATCGGATGCTGATTTTGAAAACTCATTGTTGGAACAATTGATTGAGTCCATGGAAGCCGACATCCCCGAAGTGATGATTGAGCTACAATTGGAAAATGCCACCAATAATTTCGCCAGGCAAATAGCTTCTTACGGTATGGATCCAGCCACTTATCTCCAAATGACTGGCACAAATGCCGATGATTTGATTGCCAATTTGCGCGTTTCCAGCGAAAAGCAAGTAAAAACCATGCTTGCTCTCAACAAAATCGTGGAACTGGAAGGCATCGAAGTCACTGAAGAAGACATCGAAAGCGAATATGAGCAAACAGCAGAAAGCTATAATATGGAAGTGGACAAGCTAAAAGAAACCCTTTCCTCTGAATCTCTCACCGATGATCTAAAAATGAAACGCGCTGCTAAAATCATCATCGACAGTGCAATAGCTTTAGACCCTCCCGAGCCTTCCGATGAGGTTTTAGAAGACGAGGCTGAGGCGGAAATTTTGACAATAGAAGATTCTCCAGAGCAGGAGAAGAAAACAAGCACAAGGAAAAGAGCAACAGTTAAAAAATCCGAAGCCACAGACGAGGTTGACGATAGCGAGAAAAAATCCACAAAATCGAGCAGCACAAAGGCAAAAGCCACCAGCGAAAAAGCTAGCACTGCAAAGGCGAGTTCAAAAGCAAGTACCGCCAAAGCAAGCACCACCAAAGCTAGCACTGCGAAAGCTAGCTCTAGCACAGCTAAAACTGCAACTAGGACATCAAGGGCAAAAGCCGACACAAAGGATACTGACAATGTAGCGGTGGAAGAAATCGCCGAAAAAGCTCCTGCAAGCCGTAGAAGCCGAAAGGCAAAGGACGAAGATGCCACTTGATACATGGTAAATAACAAATCGTAACCCTATTTAAAATAGCTTCGCAGCAGTACTCAATAATTGGGTACCCATGTGATTCATATTATAATACAACATTTTTTATTTAAGGAGACATAGACATGAATCTGATCCCATATGTAGTAGAACAGACATCCCGCGGCGAGCGGTCATACGATATTTTTTCCAGATTGCTCAACGATCGCATCGTTTTCATAGGAGATGCCATTGACGACACGACAGCCAGCATAGTGGTTGCCCAATTGCTTTATTTGGAGTCCCAAGATCCGGACAAAGATATTCAAATGTATATCAATAGCCCAGGCGGAACTGTCACCTCCGGTTTAGCTATTTACGACACAATGCAATATATCAAAGCCGACGTTTCCACCATTTGTATCGGTCTGGCTGCAAGCATGGGTGCATTTTTGCTTTCCTCCGGCGCAAAGGGAAAACGTATAGCGCTTCCCAATGCTGACATTATGATTCACCAGCCCTCAGGAGGTTTTAGTGGACAAGCCACGGACATCCAAATCCATGCTGAAAAAATCTTGAAAACCAAAGAAAGACTCAACACGATACTGTCTGAAAACACTGGAAAATCCGTTGAAGAAATCAGGCAAGCTTCAGAGCGCGATAATTATATGACACCTCTTGAAGCTGTGGAATTCGGTCTTATCGATAATGTTATCAGTAAACGCTAATAAATAATATACAGCTAGACTGGCTGCTGACATTATTGCCTGAGCAGCCAGTCATTATCCCATCGGAAGTTAATACTTTTACGATGGGACTACACCAATCTCATTGGGATAGGGGATTATAATGGCAAAATTTGAAAATAAAATACGTTGCAGCTTTTGTGGCAAAGCTCAAGACGAAGTAGAACAAATGATAACAGGTCGAGGTTCATCGTGTATATGTAACGAATGTGTCATGGCTTGTCTTGAAATTCTCGGTTCTGATTTGTTACCCTTCCGCCCACCTGTCTATGAGCGTTCGGAAATGAGCATTGATTTTGGGCGTTTGCCAAAACCTGCAGACATTCGAGCAATTTTAGATGATTATGTCATCGGTCAAGTTGATGCAAAAATTGCACTGTCGGTCGCTGTATATAATCATTATAAACGATTATTGCATTTGGAAAGCAATGACACCGAATTGCAAAAAAGCAATATATTGCTTATAGGTCCCACCGGTAGCGGAAAAACCCTCTTCGCCCAAACCCTAGCAAGGACATTGAAAGTTCCATTTGCCATTGCAGACGCAACAACTCTCACTGAAGCAGGCTATGTGGGAGACGATGTGGAAAACATCCTGCTTCGGCTATTACAAGCAGCCGACTATGATGTTGCAAACGCAGAGCGTGGAATCATATATGTGGACGAAATCGATAAAATAACTCGGAAGAGCGAGAACACATCCATTACCCGGGATGTTTCCGGCGAGGGTGTTCAGCAGGCTCTTTTGAAAATCCTTGAAGGCACGGTGGCAAGTGTTCCACCCCAGGGTGGTCGAAAACACCCACACCAAGAATTCATAAGCATAAATACCACCAACATTCTATTCATATTGGGAGGCGCTTTTGAAGGAATAGATAAAATCATCGAAAATAGGATGGATAAAAAAGGCATCGGCTTCGGTGCTGAAATCAAAAGCAAACACGAAAAAAACGTTGGGCTTTTATTAAAAGATATTCAACCCCATGATTTGTTGAAGTTTGGTCTTATTCCCGAGCTAGTGGGTCGTATGCCCATAATCGCATCCCTAGAAACTCTTTCCCGAGACGATATGATTAGGATTCTCACCGAACCGAAGAACTCTCTCATCCGCCAATACACCACATTGCTGGCATATGACAAGGTTAAATTGGAATTTACACCTGGGGCTCTAGAAGCCGTTGCAGATAAAGCTATTGAAATGGAAATCGGAGCCAGGGGCTTACGAAGCATAATGGAAAAAACAATGCTTCAAATAATGTACGAAATTCCTTCCGACAGAAGGATTGAGAAAGTTACCATAACCGAAGAATGTGTATTGGAGATGAAGCCGCCCGTTTTGACAAGGCGGAACAAACCTCAAATTGACCCAGATGTGATTACTGCCAGCTAATCACTCCTATATAATATGGAGATATTAAATGAGCGAAAACGATGTTCATGATAACAAAAACACAGAAACCTTACCCCTTTTAGCCCTTCGAGGACTATCAGTTTTTCCCCATATGCTGCTAAATTTCGATGTGGAGAGGACAATTTCCACCAGAGCTTTGGAATCAGCACTTAATGGCGATAAAAAGATTTTTTTATTAACCCAAAAAGACATTAACAAAGAGACTCCCACAAAACGTGATTTGTATGATATTGGCACTATATCCTATGTGAAGCAAGTGTTAAAAATACCCAACGGCGGCATGAAAGTGCTTGTGGAAGGCATGGAGCGCGCTCGACTTATCTCCATGACTCCCGAAGGCCGGTTTTTAGTTGCCACTGTAGAGCCGATTGTGGATAAGGAAATAAGCAAAAATACCGCAAAAATCGAGGCTTTATCACGTAAATGTGCTGAGTTGTTCGACAATTACGCTTCCCTGGCAACAGGTATATCAAGGGAGACGGTTGCTAGCCTCTATACATACACGGAACCGGGGAGAATTGCAGACTATATTGCTCAAAACTCATACCTGAAACCTAATGTGAAACAGCAGCTATTGGAAACGCTCTCTCCAACAAAACGCTTGGAGCTTCTGTGCGACTTTCTTTCAAGGGAAATTGAAGTGCTTTCCATCGAGCGGCAAATCGATTCTAAGTTGCGAATGCGTTTAGAGAGCAATCATAGAGAACGCGTCCTTAGAGAGCAGCTACGGATAATTCAAGCTGAATTGGGTGGTGTAGCAGCTCGCAACGAGGACATGAGCGAAACCGAAGAATACAGAAATCGTATCCTTGCCCTCAAACTTCAAGAGGACACTGAGGTGAAAATACTCAAGGAAGTGGATAAGCTGGAAAAACAAAGTTCTGGTTCCGCCGAGTCCGCTGTAATCCGCAATTATCTTGATGTTTGCTTGGAGCTTCCTTGGAACAAAACCACAAAAGAACGTATCGACATAGCTCTGGCGCGAAAAATCCTGGATGATGACCATTTTGGTCTAGACAAGGTAAAAGAGAGAATCTTGGAGTTTTTGTCTGTCAGGCAACAATCGCCAAATATAAAAGGGGCAATCATTTGTTTGGTGGGTCCCCCTGGAGTTGGAAAGACTTCCGTTGCCATCAGTGTAGCAAGGGCTTTAAACCGCAAGCTTGCTCGTTTGGCATTGGGCGGTGTTCATGACGAAGCAGAAATTCGTGGACATAGAAAGACATACATAGGAGCCATGCCTGGTAGAATCATCGCAGCCCTTAGACAAGCAGGTAGCCGTAATCCCCTGATGCTTCTTGACGAAATCGACAAACTGGGTCAAGACTATAGGGGAGACCCAGCTTCAGCCCTCCTTGAAGCCTTGGACCCCGAACAAAACGCCACTTTTCGCGATAATTATATGGAAGTTCCCTTCGATCTTTCGGAAGTTATGTTCATTACTACTGCAAACACCACATCCACCATTCCTCGTCCGCTTCTTGACAGGATGGAAGTCATAGAACTGAGCAGCTATACGGACATGGAAAAGCTGGAAATCGCCAAGCGGCATTTAATCCCCAAACAGCGCAAAAAGCATGGAATTAATGGTCGTCAGTTGAAATTCAAAGACGATGCGCTTTTGGCAATGATTTCTGGGTATACAAGGGAATCGGGTGTTCGTATACTGGAGCGAGAAATAGCCACAGTATGTAGAAAAACCACCACAAAACTGGCAAGCAAAGAGCTAAAATCCATTGTAGTCGATATAAACAACCTAGAGAGTTTTCTGGGTATACGAAAATATATTCCAGAAACCCTTTCACTGGGGGCGGAAGTTGGTCTTGTAAATGGTCTTGCTTGGACATCCACAGGCGGATCTGTACTTGAAGTAGAGGTCAATGTCCTACCTGGAACGGGTAAGCTCGAGCTAACAGGTAATATGGGCGAAGTGATGAAAGAATCCGCCCAAGCAGCAGTATCATATATTAGGAGCAGAGCTGATAAACTAGATATAGACCCTGGTTTTTACAAAAGCTGCGATATTCATATCCATTTCCCAGAGGGTGCAATTCCAAAGGATGGTCCTTCTGCTGGAATCACAATGTGTATAGCTGTCATATCTGCCCTTACAAAAACCCCAGTAAGGCGTGATATAGCCATGACCGGCGAAATCACTCTAAGGGGTAGAATCATGCGCATCGGTGGCTTGAAGGAAAAAACAATGGCTGCCATGCGAGCTGGTGTGAATACTGTTATTATTCCTGCTGAAAATGAACCCGATCTTGAAGAAATCGACCAAACTGTCAGAGCTGCCCTCAATTTCATCACAACGGATAATGTTGACGGTATACTAGATGTTGTATTTGATTTTACTGTGGCAAATGAAGACGAATCTCCATCTCCCATTGACACAGAAATCGTAGAAGATGATGATGTACCTGTTTCTGCAAATGTATCAATAATCCAGTAGGGAGCTTGTAAACATTTAAAAATCAGGTAAAAATAAAGTTTACTTTGTTGGTGCTGCATATGAACATTCATAATGTAGAATTTATAAAATCCGCGGCAGCCTCGCGCGAGTTTATCATTGACGGGCTGCCGCAAATAGTGTTCTCGGGAAAATCCAATGTGGGAAAGTCTTCGGTAATAAACAAGCTTCTCAATAGAAAAAACTTTGCCAGGGTCAGTAATACCCCAGGCAAGACTGTTCATGTCAATTATTTTTGCATCGACAATATTGCTTATTTTGTTGATTTGCCTGGTTATGGATATGCGAAGGTTTCTAAGACTGAGAAGGGCAGATGGGCCGTGCTAATGGAGTCCTTCTTTTCCACAGCAGATCATATTAGTCTGGGTGTCATGATTGTCGATTCTCGACATAAACCCACAGCAGATGATGTGACCATGGCAAATTGGTTCATGGCAACAAACTGTCCCCTCATTGTTTTAGCAAATAAAATAGATAAGGTGAAAAAAAGCGAAATTTCAAAAAATTTACTTCAAATAAGAGAAACACTTAATTTGCCCGATGAGATTGAAATTCTCCCTTTTTCAGCAGAAAAAGGAACAAACAAAGAAATCCTATTAGAAATGGTCACAGCCATAGCACATCAGTAATCTTTGCTGATTATATAATCCCTGCTACTCTGTGGCACAAAGGCGATATGGATAATTTAGTAACTGCTCGAAACTATTTTTTTGATGCAATGAAATCAATAATTCCTGCTCTTTTTTGTATTACTCTTCACGAGCTTGCCCACGGTTTCATTGCATATCGTTTGGGAGACAATACAGCAAAGGACAGGGGAAGGCTCAGCTTGAACCCACTCCGACATATTGATCCCATTGGCTTTCTATTCATGCTTGTTTTTAAATTTGGCTGGGCAAAGGCTGTCCCAGTAAATATGAGAAACTTCAAAAAGCCAAAACGGGACATGGCAATCACCGCACTGGCTGGACCAGTTATGAACTTTATATTGGCAGCTATTGTAATGTTCATCATGGGTCTGCTATACGTTCGACTGCTTGCTCCTGGAGGTAATTATGAGAGAACTCGATATGTAATATTGGAAATGCTTGATCGAACGGCAGTTCTCAGTCTTTCCCTTGCTGTTTTCAATTTACTTCCTTTTCCACCTCTAGATGGCTCGAAAATTGTCTTTTCCTTGCTATCTCAAGATAAGTATGCTATTTTGATGCGTTATGAGAGATTTGGTTTTCTCTTTCTCTTACTGTTTGTACGCTCTAGTATATTCGACGTCACTTTTCGCGCAATGGTGGAAGCTGTCTTAATGAAATTTTATTCTATTGCAATTTATGCAATTAATTTAGTGCTTCGTGTTTTAAATTAGCTAGTAAATAAATCTACAGGGAAAACGGAGTTGTACCGATGGAGGTTCCAGTTTATAGGCTTGAAGGCGTGGTAAAATCAAAGTCCGATATGTCTGATTTTGAAGGTCCTCTCACCTTAATATTAACTCTTCTTAGTAGAAATAGAATCGAAATTAGAGACATCAGCATATCTCTCATATTGGAGCAATATTTGGAGCATTTAGGCACCATGACCGAAAAGGACTTGGAAACAGCAAGCGAATTTGTGGCTATGGCATCCCATTTGGCTTACATTAAGACCAGGATGCTCCTTTCCTCAGACGAAGAAATATCGGAAATCGATGAATTGATATCCTCTTTGGAAAGGTTGCAAAGGGGTGAGGAGTATGTACAAATAAAGGATGCAGCCCTTGCATTATCAGAAATGTATACCCGTGGTGCTGCGCTCATAGCTTCTCCACCAGAATATTTGCCAGATCCGAAGCAACTGGGATATGTCCATGTGGGCAACGAGCTATTATCTGCCATGGTAAATTTGATAAATAGAGAAGGGGCATATTTGCGAAGTATCAATGAATCTACTGATGTATATCCCCAAAGGGAAGAGTATGCCATACCCGACAAAATCTCCCATGTACTTCAAAGGTTGAAAACACATAGCCATGTCAGCCTGGCGACATTGTTTAAGGAGAGCCGAAACAGATCGGAACTCATCGCTACCCTTGTGGCAATATTGGAGCTTTGTAGAGTTGGAAGCGTATTTTTAACTGGTGAACAATCAGATGTCTATGTTTCTTTGACAGTAGCTGATTGTAATAATACATTGAGCGATTTTTAAAGAGGTTGGCATAAATGGAAGCTAATGAATTGGAAAGCATTATTGAGAGCATTCTCTTTGCATCTGGGGAACCCGTTGCCATTGCTCGAATCGCTGCTGTATTAGGTTTAAGTGATTTTGATATTGATTCTGCAGCAAATAGATTACGAGATCGGTACAGCTTCGAGAGACGAGGCATCAGACTTGTAAAACTAAACAATGAAATACAGCTTTGTTCATCTTCTGAATACGCTGATTATATAAGGCTTACCCTGGAAACTAGAAAACCTCCCAGCCTTTCCCAACCAGCCATGGAAGTCTTGGCAATTGTCGCTTACTTTCAACCAGTTACAAGGGCATATATAGAACAAATTCGAGCAGTTGACAGCTCCTATACGGTTTCTCTACTCCAAGACAGAAAACTTATAGAATCCAGAGGGAGACTGGCGGTACCAGGTCGCCCCATACTTTATGGTACTACTGTTACTTTTTTAAGGACATTTGGTCTCGAATCCTTGGATGATTTACCCCAGCTACCTGAAGTGGAGAGTACTGGCGATGAAAGGGAAAGCATCCGCAATGCTATTTCTGCTCTACAAAGGGATGATAAACCCGATGGGTTAGCATATGATGCCCAAATAGAATCAAATCCAATGGCAGACCTACTGGACGAACAATCAGCCAATTAATCTGGAGTTAAAATGACTGGATTTATCATAATTACTTCCATTATACTTGTTATTTCTTTGCTACGATTTGGTCTTTCCTTTGAATATGGCATCGATGGTTTCACAGCTGCATTCAAAGTGGGTCCACTTACTTTTTCTGTTTATCCACAAAGGGAGCGAAGTCCAAGAAGGAAAAGGATAAAAACTGAAAAAAAATCAAAAAGAGCGAAAAAGGAAAAAAAAGAATCGGTCAGAGCTTTACCTGGCAGCTTAAGCGATTTTTATGCTTTGCTCCCTGACGCAAAGAGGTTCTTAGGACGTTTTCGTCGAAAATTGCTTATTAAGACATTGATAATTCATTATGTCGCAGGAAGCCCCCTCGCAGCTGATACCGCTTTTGCCTTCGGAGCTTCAAATATTGTCTTTCACACAATTGTACCAATTTTTGAACGCTTTTTTCGTATTAAAAACAAAGACCTTCGTGCCAGTGCTGATTTTAACGCACAAAAACCCATGATATATGTAGAAGCAGCAATTTCCATAGCACTTTGGGAAATAATTTATGTAACTCTAGCCATAATCCCTCTCCTTGTTAAGATTACGAAAATGTCTAATAGCCAGACTCCGCAAAGCCAAAGTGAATAGAAAATGTTATATTATATACAACACGATTAAATTACCATGCGATGATAATTCGCAGAAAGGATGAAAAATATGGATAAGCGCCCAATAAGTGAATTAATGGAAACAACAATGCAAAAAGTCAAAGAAATGGTCGATGCCAATACTATTGTCGGAGAAGCAATTGTCACACAAGACGGCGTAACTCTCATACCGGTTTCCAAGTTGACCTTTGGATTTGCAGGAGGAGGATCAGATATTCCTAAAAAGCAAGACAGTTCAGATGCTTTTGGCGGCGGTATTGGAGCTGGAGTTAATATTATCCCCGTTGCTTTTCTAGTGGTAAAAGATGATAGTATCAAGCTGCTCCATGTTGCTCCACCTGCGGAGACAACTCTAGACAGATTAATCGAGACTGTACCAGAGGTTTTTGATAAGGTAACCGATTTCGTAAACAAGCGAAAAGAAGACAAAGACGAAGATGACGACTAGCGAGAAGTTATGGTAGAACGTGTATCGAAAATAATCTCATCATATGGACTGGCATCAAGGCGTGCAGCAGATAAAATGATTTCAGAAGGACGAGTTCAAGTAAATGGAGTAGTAATCACCCTCGGGCAGCAAGCAAATCCCGAAGAGGATTTAATAGAAATCGATGGAGCAGCTTTGGGAAAAAAACCTTCCTTATTATACATAATGCTCAATAAACCTTTGGGTTATGTCTGTACTATGAATGATGAAAAGGGAAGAAAGACAGTAATAAGCTTATTGGATGATGTCGAAGTTAGAGTATATCCCGTGGGAAGGCTTGATATAAACTCCTCTGGCTTGCTCCTTTTAACAAATGATGGTAGCTTTGCCAACCGCATGATGCACCCCTCAAACATGATAGAAAAAACCTATGAGCTAAGTGTTACAGGGGATATCAAGAGAGCGGTGCGACTTTTGAAACTACCCATGGAAATCGATAACTCAACTGTTCAAGCGATATCAGTGAAAACTATAAACTCAAACGAAAACAGCGGAATTTTACAAATCACCATCAGAGAAGGTCGCAATAGACAAATTAGAAAAATGTGCGCATTGTCTGATCTTCAAGTCCGCTCATTAAAACGAATTTCCGTTGGTGAATTGATGCTTGGTTCATTAAAAACTGGCAAATGGAGATATTTAGATAAAAATGAGTTGGAATTACTTGATAAATCGCACAATTCATAGCAGGGAGCGTTTGCAGCGTGAATGAAATCTATGATATCGTCGTTATAGGTGGTGGAGCTTCTGGGATGCTTGCTTCTGCTGTCGCAGCTCAGAAGGGCGCACGCGTTTTGCTATTGGAACGTAATGAAAAACTAGGTAGAAAACTTAACATAACTGGAAAAGGCAGATGCAACTTAACCAATGATAGCTCTGTAAGCGAAGTCCTTGATAATATAAACAGTGGACGTGATTTTCTACAAAGCGCAATAAATGGATTCACGCCCAAGGATTGCATCGAGTTCTTTGAATCCCTTGGAGTGAAGTTAAAGACAGAGAGGGGGAAACGTGTGTTCCCCGAATCCGATAAAGCTTCAGAAATAGTTGACGCTCTTAAATCGAATGCACAAAACAGCGGCGTAGAAATAAAAAAGGGAAGAGCAAATGGAGTTTTTGCCAGCGAAGAACATATAAATTATGTTTCATCAACAATTGGTCAGTACCAATGTGAAGCTGTGATTCTTGCCACAGGAGGTCTTTCGTATCCTGCAACCGGATCCACCGGAGATGGTTATACCTTTGCCAGCTCCCTTGGGCATACTGTTACACCACTTAGAGCTTCCTTAGTACCCATTGTTGCCGATGAAAATATATGTGCGAAGATGCAAGGTTTATCACTTAGAAATATAGGTTTTTCCATATACGATGATTCAAATAAGCTTATTTTCAAGGATTTCGGGGAATTGCTTTTTACACATTATGGAATGTCAGGTCCTTTGGCTTTGTCTGCCAGTGCTCATCTGGGAAATTTTGATGAAGTAACATATCGCGCTTATGTTGACTTTAAGCCTGCTCTCTCTGAGCAAACCCTCGACCAACGCTTGCTCAGGGATTTTCAAAAAAATGCCAATCGCGATTTTGTAAACGCATTGGGCGATTTGTTGAGTAGGTTATCAATAATACCAATAATAGAAAAATCCGAGATTCTACCAAGGACAAAAGTCAATTCCATCACAAGGGAACAGCGTCTCAGTTTCGTCCAATTATTGAAAGCATTTCCAATTGACATCCAGGGTACAAGACCTATCGAGGAAGCTGTCATTACCTCAGGAGGTATTGACTTAAAGGAAATAAACCCAAAAACAATGGAGTCGAAAATCATAAAAGGATTATATTTCGCAGGTGAAATTATTGATGCGGATGCATATACTGGAGGATATAATCTTCAAATAGCGTGGTCAACTGCATATGCAGCAGGAACCGCAGCAGCAAGTTCACTTAACAAACATAAAGGGGAAGACTGATATATGGAGAAACGAAGCATCGCCTTAGATGGTCCCAGCGGTGCTGGAAAAAGCACCCTTGCCAAAAGAGCAGCAGGACATTTTAACTATATTTATGTGGATACTGGAGCACTTTACCGCTGTGTTGCCCTTTATATGCTGAGAAATAACATCGATGTAAACACTCCATCAAAGGTTGAAGAAAACTTGCAAAATATTGACATTGAGCTAAGTTATGATAATAATGGTAGCCAACGGATGTTTCTAAACAGCGAGGATGTCACAGATGAAATCCGCTCCCCAGAAGTCTCCATGGCAGCCTCCGCTGTTTCCGCATTGCCTTCGGTGCGGGATTTCCTATTGTCAATGCAAAGGGAAATGGCAATAAAATATGATGTGATAATGGATGGTCGAGATATTGGCACCGTGGTACTGCCCAATGCTGGTCTAAAAATCTATTTAACTGCGACTGCTCAAGTGCGGGCTCAAAGGCGCTATGTGGAACTGGCTGAAAGAGGGGTCGATACAAGCTTTGATGAGGTTTTTAGAGATATGGTAATTCGTGATGAAAATGATACAAATCGAGAGTTTTCACCACTAAAAGCTGCTGATGATTCCATTAATCTTGATACCAGCGACATGGATTTAGAAGAAAGCTTTGACGCTTTAATTAGAATAATCTCCCAGAGGTTTGGCATATGAACTCCGAAAATAAGCTATATCGTTTTTATTATAGATTAACATATATTTTCATAAGAATATTTTATCGATTACGGATATATGGTAGAGAAAACATCCCCGAAGGTTCTGCACTCATATGCGCCAACCATTCGAGCAATATTGACCCATTTCTCATTGCCTATGCTTTTGGCATAAATCATCAATTGCATATTATCGCAAAAATTCAGCTGTTTAAGATACCAATTTTATCTTCCATACTAAAAAAAGTCGGTATGATTAGCGTTGATAGAGATGTTTTAGACACATCCTCTGTTAAAGCAACTCTTAATTATTTAAAGAGCAATGAGAAGGTATTGATATTTCCAGAGGGCAGACGTATTTCCCAAGGCGACTCCATATCGGCAAAATCAGGAGCTGTGAAACTCGCTGAACGTGCAGCTGCCCCCATCATACCAGTACATATACCGAGAAAGAAGCCAATATTTCGTAAAGTTACAATAATCATAGGAGAACCGTATTTTTTAGAAAAACCCGAAAAAAAGAGACAGTCCGATGATTATGTTTTGTTGTCTGAAAGCTTAATGGAAAAAATCGAAGTTCTTGACGAAATAAGGAAAATGGGATAATGAATGTGATAGTCGCAAAGACAGCTGGCTTTTGTTTTGGTGTTTCCAGAGCTGTGTCAATTTGTGAGAAAGAAGCAGGGAAGTGGGACAATTGTGTAACGCTGGGTCCCATTATTCATAATTCCCATGTTATTTCTCATTTTGAAGACTTAGGGATAATGGCTGTAGATAATATTGATGAAATAAAACCTGGTTCCACAGTTATTATACGCTCCCATGGAGCCGCAAAAAAAGATTACGAAAGACTTGAATCCATTGGAGCGAATATAATAGATGCCACCTGTCCCGATGTGAGTAAAATTCATGAAATTGTCCGTCGGGAGTCAGAAAACAATCGTATCCCAGTTATCATCGGAGAAGTAAGTCATCCAGAAGTGATTGCGATTTGCGGCTGGTGTGATGAGCATGAAGTGTTCGAAAGTGGAACACAGCTGTTGAAGTGGCTTGAAACTAATGATAATGCCAACAAAGCCCTCTCTTTTGTCTTTCAAACAACGAGCAATTCCTTAGAATATCATTCAATTGTGGAAATAATAAAAAAAGAGTGTACAAACAGCAAAGTATTTGATACAATATGCAACGCTACAAGCAAACGCCAGCAAGAGGCTGAGGAGTTGTCGAAAATAGCGGATTGTGTCATCGTTATTGGAGACCCTAACAGCGCAAACAGTCGCAGATTGGCAAATATCAGCGAAAAATTCTGCCAACGGGTTTATTTCATCGAAAGTGCAAATCAGCTCGATGGTTTGGATATCCGCGAAAGTGATACGATATGTATTACTGCGGGTGCATCTACACCTGCGTGGATTATTAAGGAGGTCAACCAAATAATGAGTGATGATGTAAGGCAAGAAGATGGGAATCTCGATGCTACACAGGAAGAGCAATCTACAATAGATGAAACAAGTGTCGCTTTAGACTCTGTTGATTCGGAAATCGAGACTGACGATCAAGTGTCAATGCAAGATACAGCAACGCTTTCCGATGAGCCTACTGTAGACGAAAGCGATGATGGAGATGATTCGGTTGCTCCCCAAGCCCAAGATATATCCACTTCAGAAGATACTGATGGAGTACCCCTTGCTGAAGGTCTAGCAGATGATTTAGAATCTACCGATACAGTTTCGCAAGATGAGGCTGTCGATTTAACTATCGATGAAGAAACTATTATAGCAGATTCTTCCTCTGATTCCGATGATTCATTCTTCGATGATGCCAGTGGTAACGAGGAATCATTTGAGGAAATGTTGGAAAAATCCATCATTACACCCCTCCAAGCTGGACAAAGAGTTACTGGAGTCGTCACATCCATAACATCTACAGAAGTATCTGTCGATTTAGGTACAAAACAATCAGGTTATATTCCCATTAGTGAGTTTACTGATGATCAAAACTCCGATGCGGAGGATATGGTAAATATTGGCGACACCATAGAGTCTTTTGTCATGAGAGTAAATGATGTGGAAGGCATGGTGATGCTATCTAAAAAGCGTCTCGATGCCATCAGAAACTGGACTGATATAGAAGCTGCAAAGGATGCAAGGACAATCGTCGAAGGAGTCGTTTCCGAAGAGAACAAAGGCGGTGTCATAGTAAATATCAAGGGTGTCAGAGTCTTTATACCCGCTTCCCAAACTGGATTACCCAAGTCTACTCCCATGACTGAGCTAGTGAGAACAAATGTCCGCCTCATAGTCACCGAAGTGAATCAATCAAGAAGGCGAGTTGTGGGTTCTATTCGAGCAGTCCAAGCTGAAGAACGCAGAGAAAAAGCGGAGCTTTTGTGGGAGGAAATCGAAGTCGGCAAACAATATGATGGTGTTGTTAAATCCATGACTTCCTACGGTGTCTTTGTTGATATCGGCGGAGTCGATGGCATGATTCACATTTCAGAACTAAGTTGGACTCGCATAAAACAGCCCTCGGAAGTAATGTCCATTGGAGACGAAGTTTCTGTTTATGTATTATCCTTTGATAAAGAAAGTAGAAAAATTTCCCTTGGATACAAAAAGGCGCAAGATAATCCTTGGACAAAATTTGTGGAGGCTTTTTCCGTTGGCGATATTGCCAATGTAAAAATCGTTAAAATGATGCCTTTCGGAGCTTTTGCAGAGGTTTATCCTGGAGTTGATGGGCTGATTCATATTTCACAAATAACCGACCATAGAATTGGCTTACCATCGGAAGTATTGTCAGATGGTCAGCAGGTCGATGTAAAAATCACCGAAATTGATTATGACAGAAAAAAGATTTCTCTCAGTATTCGCGCACTTTTATCTCCTGGCTCCTTGCCAATCTCAGATGTGGAAATCCGCTCCGCTACAGTAGAAGACGATGATGACAGATCGCCTGTAATCGTTTTTGACACCGATTCACCATCGGATTATATCGACGATGCTCAATTTGATGAAGCAGCCGATGACTCTACCGTGGAAGCGATTGAAACTAGCGATGATGCTGTTGTCGTGGAAGAAGCTGAAGTCGCTGATGCGCTTGATGAAGCAGTTGAAGTAGAAGAAATCGACGAAGTCGAGACAGTTGTTGAGCCTGTGGAAGCCGAAGAATCTGCTGATGAAACGGAAGCCGCCGAGGAAGTGGAAACAGTTGAGGAAGTGGAAACTGCCGAGGAAGCGGAAACCGTTGAGCTTGAGGAAGATGCTGAATCGGAGGAAACCACTTAGTTAGTGGAGTAAGATCCTTCGCTGTCGCTCTTAGATGACACGGTTAGTGCCTTTGATGTACACTCTGTTTAATGTACTGATAAATTTTCTCATTCAAGGCATTGGCGAGTTGTGTTTGTGCTTTGATTTAGCCTCTTATACACTCTGTATGATGTCTAGCTATTCTATAAAAATTAAAAAGCAATCGCTAAATTAAATGCGATTGCTTTTGTTATTGTGTTAATACAATTGATATACTAGTACTTTCCAACTATTATTTGCTCAGAGACTGTGCTTATATTGTTGTCTTGAAACTCGTTTATTAGTCGCTCCAGCAAATAGGCTTGCGTGTTCATTTCCTGACTTGATGCTGCGCTTGCCTGGGCTGTGGCATTATTTTCTTTAATAACTTCTGAAACCTTTTCTATACCAGCATTAACCCGCTCCATGGCTTCACTTTGGGAAGCGGATATGGATTGAACTTTTGCGATTTGCTGTGCATTTTTTTCGGCTATTTCCACAATGGCATGGAGACTAGCACTGACTTTTTCAACAATTAAATTACCTTCTTCAATGCTCTGAGAACTGGTGGTCAATGAATCCGAGGTTTCCTTTGCGGCTTCTGCGGATTTTGATGCAAGACTACGAACTTCATCAGCAACAACGCCAAAACCCTTACCATGTTGACCTGCACGCGCAGCTTCAACAGCAGCATTTAATGCTAGGATATTTGTTTGAAAGGCTATATCATCAATAACTTTTGTTGTTCTAAGAATGCTTTTTGATTTATCATCGATTGTGCGCATGGCAGCTAGCATTTGCTCCATTTGATCGGAACAGGCTGTCATCAAGTTTCCCGCTTGCAACACTTCGTTTAAGGCTGCTGTTGCCACTTCGAGGTTTTCCTTTGCCATACTGTTTATTTGTGAAACAGATATGGTCAATTCATCCACAGAGGCTGATTGTTCTGAAGACCCATATGCTAAAGACTGAGCTCCATCTGCAACTTGCTTTGTTCCTGCTACGAATGTCCGTATTATTTCGGCTATTCTATTTACCAGTTCTGTTTCTGCTTTATTGGACTCTTTTGCCTTTTCTGCCATATTTGTTACATTCCGGTTTGTCTCTGTCAGCTCGTCGATTCTTTTCTGACTGAGAAGCATAGTCATATTAGTTAAAAAATATGCGCCCACTGCGAAAATTACAACACTAGCCATTTGGACAGTGTATGACGTTATGTCAGTATCGCTGAAGTGTCCATGGAGCAATTGAAATGCTATCTTACCTATGTTGAGTGCAACTGCGGATATGCCTGCAACTTTGATAAATGAAACATCATAGTATAGGATATACAGCACTAGCATTGGAAACACATATGTATAAGTAAAATAAGTGTCGCTGGAAAACATAGCAAAGCAATATACCACCAAATACCCAGCTACACCTACATATTTAAAGGATACCGAATCCTTTTTCTTTTTATATGCAACAATGTTGATGCATAGTTGCATTATCGTTGCAATGAGAAATACTAAAACAAAAACAACCGTTTTTCTGCCTTTGAGATAGTCCATGAAGTAGCCAATTGTCAATGCGCTGCAGATAATTATGTTCATGATCAGAACAATTCTATTGGATTTTTCCCTCGCCCATTCCTCTAACATATAAATTATCCTCCAATTATCATGTATTCCATATATTGTTTCGGAATAAAAAAGAAAAAACTTAAAAAAATATATTTAATCGAAAGTTCTTGCTATTACAAACCATAATGGTGTATAATGGCTTATGCCAGTTAATTTGAATTAGATTGGGGATACGATATGTTTTCAGTTGGCGACATGATTGCCCATCCCATGCACGGAGCGGGTGTCATTGACAGTATAGAAGACAGAAAGATGAACGGTGCCACACGTAAGTATTACATACTCAAAATGCCAGCAGGTGGTATGGTCGTGATGATACCGACAGAGAGCACAGAACAAATCGGTGTCAGACCAATCGTTAATCCAGACCAAGCTGATGCTCTAATGGCGGCGATACCTTTCCTGGATGCGGAAATGACGCCCAATTGGAACAGGCGCTATCGTGAAAACATGCAAAGACTCAAAAGCGGAGACCTTCATGAAGTCGCTAGAGTCGTCAAAGGGCTTGTCATCCGCGAAGTTGCCAAAGGCTTATCCACTGGCGAGAGAAAAATGCTCCTCTCTGCAAAGCAAATATTGATTTCCGAATTGGTTCTGTCTAAAAAGCTAACTTATGAAGAAGTAGAGTCCCAAATCAATGCAGCTCTAACACAATAATCCGCAATATCAACATACAATAAGCAATAAGTAACATAAAGCTGTATGGTTTTTTATTACTTATTGCTTTGTTGCTTTAATTTGCGAAAGAGGCTCTGTCATGAAAAAAACAACAGCTTCCATATTGAGAAGCTTAAAAAGAGTTTCATATAAAAAAGTTCAATGCACAGCAATAATCGCCGCTGCTGGAAGCTCCACTAGAATGGCTGGAATCGATAAACTTTTTTATGAGCTCCTAGACATCCCCGTATTGGCACATACCTTAATCCCCTTTGAAAAATCCACTTTTATAGATGAAATAATAATTGTTTCTCGTCCCGAGAATGTTGATGCGATAAACGATATATGCAACAAATACGAAATTACAAAAGTGACAAAAGTTATTTTCGGCGGGGAGACAAGACTAGATTCAGTCCTCAATGGGCTTCTCGCCATTTCAGCAAATACTGAGCTAGTGGCAATACATGATGGTGCCAGACCTTGTATCGAAACTGCTCTCATTGAAAGCGTCGTAGAATCTGCAAAAAAACGCCACGCTGCTGCTCCGGCAATCCCTGTAACTTCCACCATAAAGAAAGTTCAAAGAAATAGCATCGTGGAAACAATTGATAGAAACGAGCTCTTTGAAGTTCAAACACCGCAAGTTTTCAATGCAGATTTACTCAAAGCTGCTCTTACCAGCGCCAAGGACAAATCCCTCGAAATTACCGACGATTGCATGGCAGTGGAGAAGCTCGGTGTCATTGTTTCCATCGTTGATGGTTCTAGAAAAAACATAAAGCTCACAACTGTGGATGATTTTACGATTGCGGAGGCAATCCTTAATAAAACTGCAACTTTTTCGAATGCTAACAAAGGATGATTGAATAAATATAAATCATAGCCTATATAAACATCACTTTTTGAGAGGAGCTTTTAATGTTTCGAGTCGGTTTCGGTTATGATGCCCACAAATTCGTCTTGGGGCGCAAATGCATACTGTGTGGCGTTGAAATTCCCTGCGAGTTTGGTCCTGATGGACATTCTGATGCTGATGTTCCAGTACACGCATTAATGGATGCTCTATTAGGTGCCCTTGCTCTAGGTGACATTGGCAAGCATTTTCCAGATACCGACGAGAGCTTTTCGGGTGCGGACAGCATTTCACTTTTAAGTCATGTATACGCTTTGATAAGAAAAAATAATTATGCTTTATCCAATGCTGATATTACCATGGTAATGGAAAAACCTCGCATTGCATCATATGTAGACCAAATGCGAGAGACAATTGCCACAGCATTGAATATTGACTTGAATCAAATAAGTATAAAGGGTACCACAGAAGAAAAAATGGGCTTCACAGGAGAAGGTCTAGGAATGAAATCCTATGCTGTTGTTCTTTTAAATAAAATAGCAAACAATTAGTTATACAATCTTAAAATTCAGACGAAATTTGCTCTTATTTCTTCTCATATGTACCAATGTATGATATACTATATTGATAAGTTATATTCAGTCTTCACAAATACACACAATAATAGTCAACAATAATAGATTTTGGAGTAAATCCCATATGGACACGATTAGAGATTTTTTCGGAATCGTTCGGAGCTACTTTGGTATTTTGATAAGGACATTCGATATAATGGATGTCTTCGATATTCTTATTATTGCATTCATAGTTTACCGTATGCTTACTTTCATGAGAAGAACCTTTGCCAGCAGCGTTATCAAAGGGATTGTCTTTTTATTGATTGCATCGGCTCTCACCAATATAATGCAAATGAATGCCGTCAACTTTCTGCTCAGACAAGCTATTGGTATGGGTGCATTGGTGCTTGCCATTTTGTTTCAGCCTGAACTGCGTCGATTATTTGGGCAGCTTGGAAATAGCCGTTTTAGTTTATTTATAAGAAAACGATCTAGGCTGGAAAATGCCGAGCATCTACTGGAAAGCTTAATATCTGCTGTAAAATATATGGCTTCCAATAAAACCGGTGCATTGATTATCATTGAGAGGGAAATAGGATTAAACGAATATGCAATGAATGGTACTAATATAGATGCTGATATATCTCCCGAACTATTAACAAATATATTTGTTCGTAATTCTCCCCTCCATGATGGTGCTCTTATTATTAGAGATGGTCGAATCCTTGCTGCTAGCTGTATGCTACCTTTGTCCAACAACATCAGCTTGGGTAGAGACTTGGGTATGCGTCATAGAGCTGGCGTGGGCATTTCAGAACGTTCAGATGCCATCTCTGTGATTGTATCGGAGGAATTGGGAACTATTTCCGTTGCGATTGATGGCTTGTTAAGACGAAACCTATCCGATGATTTATTTGAGGAGCTACTTCGAGAACAGCTACTTGTTGATGATCCTTCTCCAAAGCGTAGTAAAAGCATTGAGGGTAATGCGTCATGATTAGGGAAAGAATCAATCGATTCTTTTCCAGTAAAGCTTTTTATACTTGCTTTTCCCTTTTGGTGGCGATTGCTTTGTGGGTATATATCGAAATCAGCGTGAATGATATGCAAACCCATATAGTTTCCAATGTGAGGGTTGTCACAAGACATGAAGAAGTGTTACAAGATAGAGGGTTGTTCCTTTCTTCTCTGGGTCCCCAGTCGGTTTCCGTTACATTCGAGTGTACACGTATAGATGCCTCAAAACTCAGCCGAGAGACCCTTGTCTATGTCGTTGATTTATCCAATATTAATTCAATTGGTCCTGCTGCAATCATTCCTCAACTTGAAAGCAGCTCAGATATCGATTTAAGTATTATAGAATATATCGGTTCCGTGGAGCAAATCTTTGTCAATGTTGATGGCCTCGAAATGGTCACAATTCCTGTGGAAGTAGTTTTTACCGGCGGAACTGCCGAAGGTTTTGTTCAGGACCCAATCGAATTTATGCCTCAATCGATAACTGTTAGCGGACCTTTTGACCTTGTATCTACAGTCAGCAAAGCACAAGTAAATGTCCTGAGGGAAAACCTTAGTATTACTTACATCGACGACCTCCCTCTAGTGCTCATTGACGATGAAGGTAACGCCCTTGATACCCAGCAAAGAAACCAGCTGACAATCAGCGACAGCCGTATCCATGTGACTGTACCGATTAGAGTGATGAAAGAAATCGCTCTGACAATCGATACAAGCCAAATTCCAGGTTCTGCAGGTGCCACTGCGCAAAATACCAACATCACTATCACACCAGCGACAATCACTGTCGCTGGTAGGCCTGAGGAGTTACGCAATTTTAACAGCATCAACCTGGGAACCATAGACCTTACAAGAGTTGATTATTTCAACACTTTCACATATGCCATCGTCATACCTAATAATTTCACCAACATTTCTTCAGAAACAGAAGCCCATGTTCAAGTGGAGATTACAGGGCTTGAAATTCAACATTTTACCGTTACTAACATTCAAAGTAGCATTGTCCCCGCTGGTTACTCCGTGGAAATCAGGACTCAAAGCCTTGATGTTAGAATACGTGGAAAAGCAGATGATTTAGAAAATCTAACCCAAGATAACATTCGTGTAATTGCGAATCTCCCCACTGATCTTAGTACTGGAACACAGCAAGTCTCTGCAAGGATTATCATCGATGGCATTGATGCTGACATTGGAGCTGTGGGCAGTTACTTTATCACTATGCATATAGTAAGGGAATGACTGTAAATATATGTTCGGATATATACGCCCCTTTGAGGGGGAGTTAAGAGTCAATGAGCTGGAGCTTTTCAAAGCTTGCTACTGCGGATTGTGCCATTGTCTAAAGAAAAAGTATGGCTTAATTTCCAGGTTTATTCTCAATTATGAATTGGTGTTTTTATCGATGCTTTTTTGGGATAGCGAGCAGGAGCCAAAAATCTCAAAGAAAAGATGCATTGCTAGTCCCATAAAGAAAAAAAACTACTGCACTGAAAGCGCTGCTTTTGACAGCTGTGCAGCATATAATGTTATTTTGACCTGGTGGAAACTAAAAGATAACATATCAGACGAATCATTTTTAAAGAGCATACCCAATAGAGCCTTTTCTTTTTTATTAAGGAGAGCATACAAAAAAGCTGCTAGAGATTTTCCACAGTTTGACATCACAGTGCGTCAATCCCTCGCCTCATTGGCACAATATGAAGCCAATGACGAAACTTCCCTTGACGCTGCTGCTGATTTTTTTGCACAAATACTTCCTGCTGCAATAGCCGAAGACTTACCTGAGACAAAAAGCCGCCCCATGGAGGAGCTCTTATATCATTTAGGACGATGGATTTATATCGTCGATGCCTGCGATGATTTGGAAAAGGATTTGAAAGGCAATCGTTACAATGCAGTAGCAGTTAGATATCCTCCCGAGAATGGAAAATTAACAAAAAACGCATCAAACCTTGTAAAATCCACTCTGATTCATTCGGGAAACCTGATTGGTTTGGCATTCGATTTGCTCCCCGAAAATCCTTGGACCCAGATTGTTGGAAATGTCATCTATTTAGGTATGCCCTATGTATCCGATAGCGTAATGGATGGAAGTTGGCCGCCACATAAAACAAAAGCAAGGAATGGAATTGATCGATGAACGACCCATATGATATTCTCGGTGTGTCCTCGAGAGCGTCTGACGATGAGGTCAAAAAAGCATATCGCGATCTTGTGCGGAAATACCATCCGGACAATTATCACAACAACCCCTTAGCAGATCTCGCCCAAGAGAAAATGAAGGAAATCAATGAAGCCTACGATGTTATTATGAGGTCTCGGGAAAGCGGAAGTGGAAGCGGAAGCAGCAACTTTTATAGGCAGAGTACCGGAGGAGCATATAGCAGTTCGTCTGGCTCCACCAACGAAAGCGCAAGGATACGCGTGGCGATTAATAGCGGAAACATTCGCCTTGCTGAGCAATTACTGGAGTCCTTTTCCACAAGAAACGCCGAATGGAACTTTTTAATGGGAAGCGTTCATTATAGGAAGGGGTGGCTGGATGATGCTCGAAGGTATTTCCAAACTGCGGTGAGCATGGACCCATCCAACCCAGAATACAGGCATGCCATGAATATGATGAATCAAAGTGGTTCCATGTATAGAAGACCGGCTGCTTGGCAAACTGCCAATCGAGGCATGAGTCCTTGCGACCTTTGCACTGCAATGATGTGCATGAATATGTTTTGTCGCTGCCGTTAACCATTGAATATACAAGGTGGAATACATGGGTAAAAAAACATGGAAACTCGCCTTATCGTCGATTTTCGTTGCCCTTAGCGTCACGGTGATATGCATAGCAGGCTTTATCCCTACGGGACAGCTAGGCATCGTTGCATTTTCATCTATTCTCGTCGCTGCAGCGGTCATTGAAATTGGTATGCTAGAAAGTATCTGCATATATGGAGCAAGTGCGATATTGGGAATGCTTTTGGCTGCAGACAAGTTTTCACCACTCATTTACATATTCTTTTTTGGCTACTATCCCATCATAAAAACCTTAATAGAACGTATAAACAATCTTTTTTATCGATGCTTTTTGAAGCTTCTATCTTTTAATCTGGCGCTGTTCATTTTTATGCTACTTTTTGAAAATCTATTGATGATGCCACAAATTAAAAATACAAATAAATGGATTGTTCATGTTCTAACAAGCGGTATCTTCGCATTATTCGATTATGGGTACTCTAAGCTAATTTGGTTCTATATAGAACGTGTTTCCAAGTCTCTACGAAAAGGATAAAATAAACATGATAAAGAGCATGACAGGATATGGCATGGCAAAGGGTAGTTTTGGGCAAATAGATATTTCCATTGAGCTGAAAAGCGTAAACAGTAGATATCTAGAGTGTTCCGTACGGATACCACGTATGTATCTAGCCATCGAAGAGGAACTAAAGTCTATGGTGGGCAAGAGCATTTCCAGAGGAAAGGTGGATGTATTCATCACCATTGATACATCAAAGTCGAAGGATATTGAAATCAAAGTAAACAGCCATCTTGCCCAAGCATATATTGATAGCTTACGTCAATTAGCAAAAGACAACCAATTGAGCGATGAAATAAGTGTCATTGACATCGCAAAGTTTCCTGATGTACTATCTGCGGAAAAAATAGAAACCGACCCAAAGGAATTATCTGAAAAAATATGCTCTGTATTAAAGGAAGCCTTAGACCATTTTTCACAAATGCGCGAAAGGGAAGGTGCCATTCTCTTAGATGATGTCAAAAAGCGCCTTGATGAGATTACTTCACTCACTTTGATTGCTGAGGAACTCTCTCCACGCACAGTGGATAGCTATAAAAATAGACTCGAAGAAAAGCTTAGAGAGTTTTTACAAACATCGGACATCGATGAGCAACGGCTCATGACCGAAGTTGCGATTTTTGCTGACCGTGTTGCGATCAATGAAGAAATAGTAAGGTTAAAGAGCCATATAAAGCAGCTCCAAGAGCTCCTTGAAAGCGATGAACCAATAGGGAGAAAAATCGATTTCTTGTTGCAAGAGTTTAATCGGGAAGCCAATACTATAGGCTCAAAGGGAAATGACGGTCAAATGTCAAAAACAATTGTCGATTTAAAGGCGGAAATAGAGAAGATTCGCGAAATGGCACAAAATATCGAATGAGTCTTCTGTAGCACTATTACTTTGAAACGAGGGTAATCCATATGCGTCTTATAAACATTGGTTTTGGTAACATTGTTTCCGCAGAAAGGATAATTGCCATTGTGAGTCCAGAATCAGCACCCATAAAAAGAGTAATAAGCGACGCACGGGGAAAAAATATGCTCATTGATGCCACATATGGCCGCCGTACACGAGCTGTCATCGTCACTGACAATGGTTGCATTATTTTATCAGCTATACTTCCAGAAACAATTGCCGGAAGACTAAGCGACAAAAATGATAGCGATACAGGGGATGTTGCTAATGAACAATAAAAAGGGAAGACTAATTGTTATAGCTGCTCCGTCTGGGACAGGAAAAGGTACAATACTAGACTACATGAAACAGCAGCGGCCAGAGATTAATACATCAATCTCAGTGACAACGCGCCAACCGAGAGTTGATGAACTCCATGGTGTTTCCTATTATTTTGTTAGCCGTGAACGTTTCTTGGAAATGATAGAGGATGACGAATTTTTAGAATATGCCGAATACATTGGAGAGTATTATGGAACACCAAAAAAACCCATTTATGATCTAGTGGAAGCAGGTCAGGATGTAATACTGGAGATAGAGGTACAAGGAGCGAAACAGATTCTTAGCCTCGACTATGATATACTTGCTATATTGATAGTACCTCCCGACATGGAGGAGCTTGAACGTCGCTTGCGGGGAAGAGGAACAGACACCCAGCAGCAGCTAACGGCTCGCCTAGAACGTGCAAAAGAGGAGCTTGCCCAAAGTTCCTTGTTTACCCATATCGTAGTAAACGACGATTATATCAGAGCAGCTATGGAAATAATGGACATTTTAGATGCGTGAAGCTCTTTAGAAAACGAATATTAACCTAATTATGAGAGGATTTGATTATATGTTATACCCATCGCTTTCAGACCTATTAAACCAAGTCGATAGCCGTTACTTGCTTGTTAATATCATTGCCCGGCGCGCTCGAGATATTTCCGTAAAAGCCATTGAAAGGGAAGAAACATTCGATTATAAACCTGTTTCCAGAGCAATAGAAGAAATTGCAGATGGAGAGTTGAGGATTACCATACCCGAAAATGATGAAGATTTCGATGAAAACGATTAATAATGACAAATAAAGAGTAGTATTAATTGCTTATTACTCTATGTCAAGTATGTAAATCCACCGAGGAGGTTTGGTTTTGCCTGCCATATCTAAAATCGCTGTTTCTTCAGCAACATACCACATCGATAAACCTTATGACTATATAATACCAGAACAGTTTATCGATAAAGCTTCTCCTGGTATGAGGGTGATGGTACCCTTTGGGAAAGGTAACAAAATAAGTCCGGGTGTTATTCTTTCCGTTGGCGAAAGCAGCGAATTAACAAAACTAAAATCAATTTCATCTTTTCTTGATGATGAACCCATATATAGCGATGAAAATTTGAGACTTGCATTGTGGATGAGCGACAGGTTCTTTTGTACTGTGTTCGATGCACTTCGGGTTATGTTACCAGCGGGAATGTGGTCATTTCGCGGTGCCAGGCGGGTGGGAGATATTACCACTAATGTAGTTGTTTTGAAAATAAGTAATGACGAAGCAATTACCTTTGCGAATGAAAAAGAAAAAAGCGCACCGAGGCAAGCTGCAATAATGAAGCTTCTTGCTTCCACAGAAAGTATGAGCCTAAGGGAGCTATGTTTCATTACACAGTCCACATCCGCTACGGTAAAAACCCTCGAAAAACAAGGTCTTATATACATTGAGAACCACGAAAAATTCAGACGACCTGAAGTGTCTCCACATGTAAAATCTCAAAATATCACATTAAACAACGAACAAAGCGCCGCCTTTTATAAATTGCTGGATTTACTTAAAAGCAATGAGCCGGAGGCAGCGTTATTATATGGGGTAACCGGTAGCGGAAAGACCCATGTATATATCAAGCTCATTGAAGCTGCACTTCTCCTTGATAAGACTGCCATTGTTTTGGTTCCGGAAATAGCCTTGACACCACAGTTAGTGGGAATTTTCGCCGCATATTTTGGTGATCTTATTGCAGTTTTACACAGTGCTCTTAGCCTTGGCGAGCGTTATGATGAATGGAAACGCATTCGTAGAGGGGCAGTACGTGTCGTAGTGGGAACACGCTTGGCGGTATTTGCTCCAATTTCCAACATAGGTTTAATCGTTATCGATGAAGAACAGGAGCATACTTACAAATCTGAAAGCAGTCCACGATATCACGCTCGTGACATCGCCAAGCATCGTGTGACCCGTGCAGGAGGTCTCTTGCTATTATCTTCAGCCACACCCTCTGTGGATAGTATGTATAATGCTCTTTCAAATAATTATACCCTAGTGGAAATACTAAAGAGATATAATGAGAGAGAATTACCTTCAGTAATAACCATCGATATGAAGGACGAAGCAAAAAACGGTAATGGGGGCTCTCTTAGCGATTTGCTTGTCAACGAGCTTGATAAAAACATCAAAAATGATGAACAGAGCATTTTATTCATAAATCGACGGGGAACAAATCCCTTTATAGTGTGCGACCATTGCGGTTACACTTATCATTGCCGTTATTGCAGCGTTTCAATGACTTACCATTTAACAAATAAACGTTTACTTTGCCATTATTGCGGTTATTCCATACCCGAGCCGACAAATTGTCCCGAGTGCATGGGTAAACTAAAATACTTCGGGGCTGGAACTCAAAAGATAGAATCAGAGTTGCTGGAAGCCTTTCCCGACATTTCTATAATAAGAATGGATGCAGATACAGTATCAAGGAAAAATTCCCACGATGTTTTATTGTCACGCTTTAGAGAAAACAAGGCAAATATACTTTTAGGCACGCAAATGGTCACAAAGGGTCTCGACTTTGATAATGTAACCTTGGTGGGTGTTGTTTCAGCAGATACGATGCTGAATATGGGAGATTTTCGCGCCCACGAAAGGACTTTTTCACTCATCACCCAAGTCGTGGGACGCTCAGGTCGGGGTGACAAGTTGGGAAGAGCTGTTATACAAACATACAGCCCGAATCACGAGGTCATAATGCTTGCCTCTAAACAGGACTATTTCGCTTTTTATGAACGTGAGATTCTTTACAGGCGCACTCTCGCTAGCCCACCCTTTAAGGATTTAATTTCACTAACTGTTTCTGGAATTGATGAAAACATGATAATTGCCTCATGTAATAAGCTACGATACGCACTTGAAGAATACTTTCGCAATGATAGAGAGACAAAACTTTTAGGTCCAGCTCCAGCTCCAGTTATGAAAGTGAAAAACCAATATAGATACAGAGTAATGGTCAGTTGTGAAAACAATAAAAACACACGTCAGATAATAGCGCATACCGTAAAAGAATTCATGCGTACCAAGGAAAGCAAAGGCATTACAGTGTTTGCCGATGCCGATGCTTATGATTGATGCAGTGCCTGCAAATATGACTATTATCACACGAAAGGACATTTAAAATGGCAATAAGAAACATTTTACAAGATGGTGATTCAACGCTTTTGAAAACTAGCCGAAAAGTGACGGATTTTGATAAGCGTCTCCATACCCTCCTCGATGACATGCGAGAAACCTTAATAGATGCCAATGGACTGGGCCTCGCAGCTCCGCAAGTGGGTGTCTTACGCAGGGTTGTGCTCATCGTTGACATAAATATTGAAAGCGATGATATGGAAGAGCAAATCATCGAATTAATTAATCCCGTAATCCTAGAACAATCAGGGGAGGATTCCAGCAGCGAGGGTTGTTTGAGTTTTCCAGGTATATATGGCATCGTAACTCGCCCAGCAACTGTGAAATTCTCCGCCCAAGATAGATTTGGTAAAGATTTTGAAATGGTGGTGGAAAATATTACCGCTCGCGCAGTATGTCATGAAGTTGACCATCTAAATGGAGTTATATTCAAAACACTGGTTGAACGCTATCTCACAGAAGAGGAAATAGAAGAAATGTTCGCCAGTAGGGAAGCAAATAACGAAGAAGAATCAGTTGAAGAGAAAACAGTCGAAGACAAACAAGTCGATGAAAATCAAACTAGCTAGCATAACCCAAGCTAAGTCATTTTATTATATCGACACAATTTAAACATTTCTAACAAAATCGAGGTGTTATATGCATATATGAAAATCATCTTCATGGGCACACCAGAGTTTGCGTTGGCGCCCTTAAAGCGAATATATAGCGAAGGTCACGAAATCATAGCTGTGTTCACGCAACCTGACAGAGCGCAAAACAGAGGGATGAAAGTCAGTTTCAGCCCTGTCAAAGAAGTCGCACTTACTCATGGTATCTCTGTATACCAACCATCGTCACTTAAAAATAAATCAATACACGATACAATTGCGAAACTTGATGCCGATATAATCGTCGTAGTAGCATATGGGAAGCTTTTACCAAAAAACATATTAGAAATACCCCCTTATGGTTGCATAAATATCCATGCTTCTCTCCTACCAAAATATAGGGGCGCAGCTCCAATACATTGGGCAATTATGAATGGTGAAATAAAAACAGGAGTCACATCAATGATGATGTCCGAAGAGCTTGACGCTGGCGATATAATTGCTTATAAAGAAACCAATATTGGAATAGACGAAACAACAGAGATGCTCCATGACCGCCTAAGTATACTTGGAGCAGACTTATTAAGCGAAACCCTATCTGATTTCGTAGCTGGAAATATCAAGAGTATTCCCCAAGACCATAGCGCAGCATCTTTTGCTCCTCCATTATTAAAGGATTTTACACCAATTGATTGGACAGATACGCCCCAGAACATCAAAAACAAGGTTCGAGGCTTAAATTCCTGGCCTGTTGCAACCACTGCTCTTGCTGGTGTTGTACATAAAATTTATAGCGTAGAAATTGGAAAGACATCAGAAATAACTGGTAAAAAAGGCAGCATAATCGCCACTGGTCCTGAAGGCATCGAGATTCTTTGCTCCAAGGGCACAATTATCATTAAGGAACTTCAAGCACCAGGCAGCAGGCGCATGACAGCAGCAGAGTATCTCAGGGGAAAAAGGCTTGACATTGATGGCGAGGAAACAAAATGATAGCTCGAGAAGCCGCTCTCAAAGCAATTGGCGAATATAGACGCACAAACAGGGTACCCACTATAAACCTTAAAGGAGCTAGTATAAACAATGCAACAATTAAGTCTGACATCGCTTTAGCTAATTCAATTCTAAACGGTGTCATACAGAATTTGGCATATTGCGATTATATTGCGTCATCTTATTCCAATATTGCATTAAAAAAGCTCCATCCCAAGATTCTCGATATATTGCGCCTATCAATATATCAATTAGTCTTTCTCACGAGAGTTCCATCCAACGCTATTGTTGATGAAGGTGTTAAGCTGGCGAAAAAATACAGTAATCCCAGCGCAGCTTCGTTTGTCAATGCTGTGTTGCGAAAAATCTCTCAAAGTATAGCTGAAAACATCATACCCGAACCAGCCAATTCCGATGAAATAGTAAACCTGTCCATAAAATATAGCCATCCCCAGTGGCTCGTATCTCGTTATTGTGAGCGATTGGGAATTAAAGATGCTGTATCACTAATGGAAATAAACAATAGTAGCACAACAGCCATTACCGCCCAAGTCAACACTTTATTATCGGATTTGGACTCTGTAATGGAAAGCCTAGAAAATCAAGGAATCAAAGCTTTAAAGCACAAATGGCTTCACAATTGTGTTGAATTGTTTAACCCAGGCAAAATCAACGAATTGGATGTATTCTTAAATGGGAGTATTTATATACAAGATGCCGCATCTAAGCTTGCGGTACTCGCTGCAGCACCCGCTCCTGGCGACTATATAATTGATGCTTGTTCATCTCCAGGTGGAAAATCATTCGCAGCTGCCATTTCCATGGAAAATACTGGACATATACTAGCTTGTGATCTGAATCAAAAAAAACTCATAGCTATAAACGAGGGACAAAATCGCCTAAACATCACCATCGTGGAAACATCGGTCATGGATGGAAGTACATATCATAGCGAACTGATGGGTAAAGCTGATGTTGTACTCGCTGATGTCCCTTGTTCAGGAATCGGTGTCATAAGAAAAAAACCCGATATTCGTTATAAAGATCCTATCACATTTACTGCTCTGACTAATTTACAAAAAAGCATTTTGTCCAATGTGTCTAAATATGTAAAAGTTGGTGGAATACTATTATATTCTACATGCACGGTCTTAGAAGAGGAAAACGAAGAGATTGTCAATGCATTTCTAGATGAACATCCTGAGTTTTCACCAGTAAGCTTCGAGCTCCCCGAAATCGGCAATGTTTCTTCCGGTATGATAACATTATGGCCTCATAAACATGGCACAGATGGGTTTTTCATATGTAAAATGCGAAGGAATTAGGAGTTCAAGTTTAGCACTTAATACAATGTTTTTCGTAGGGCGCGGCATCCTTGACGCGCCGCGGAGCATCCAACGCAACCCAGGTGGCGCATATAGGAATTTGGAGTTAGGAGTTCAAGTTTAGCACTTAATACAATATTTTTCGTAGGGCGCGGCATCCTTGACGCGCCGCAGAGCATCCAACGCAACCCAGGCGGCGCATATAGGAATTTGGAGTTAGGAGTTCAAGTTTAGCACTTAATACAATATTTTTCGTAGGGCGCGGCATCCTTGACGCGCCGCGGAGCATCCAACGCAACCCAGGTGGCGCATATAGGAATTTGGAGTTAGGAGTTAGGAATTGGTGAATGATATAAAGTCATTGCTGCCCTTTGAGATTGCTGAATATTTTGGGACAATTAATGAGCCGGCTTATCGGGGGGAGCAGGTGTTTCGCTGGCTTCATCGGGGGGTTGGGTCTTTTTCAGAAATGTCAAATATATCCGAAGGGTTGCGTAGTCAGCTATATGACGCATTTATACTTTCTACTCCTGAGCTATTGGAGAGACAGGTATCTTCAAATGACGGTACTTGTAAATATTTATGGCGATTGATTGATGGGAATACGGTGGAAAGCGTTTTGATGGAATATGAACATGGGCTTACTGCTTGTATATCGACCCAAGTGGGGTGCAGAATGGGTTGTAGGTTCTGTGCTTCCACTAGGGGTGGTTTTGTCCGAAACCTAACAGCGGGGGAAATGCTCGACCAGCTCATCTTCTCGCAAATTGATAGTGGAAAAAGAATTTCAAATGTCGTACTTATGGGGATTGGCGAACCCCTTGACAATTATGATAATGTTATTCAATTTATCAGGCTCGCCAACCATCCTATGGGTATAAATATTGGAGCGCGGCATATGACGGTTTCCACAGTTGGTATTATAGAAAACATTGACAAACTTGCAAAAAGTGATGTAAAATTATCACTGGCAGCTTCCCTCCATGCGCCAGATGATGAGACACGCAGCCAGCTTTTACCTATCAATAAGAATATTGGTGTGGATGAGCTTATTTCAGCCTGTAAAAGATACCAAAAAAGCACTGGAAGACGTGTATCATACGAATATACACTTATCGATGGAGTGAACGACAGCCAATCCCATGGGATGCTGCTTGCCAAAAAGCTAAAAAACTCAAGCAGCCTCGTCAACTTGATACCTTTTAACAATGTGGCAGGAACTTCATTTAAAAGTAGCTCCACTAAAAAAGTCAATTTTTTCAAACAAATACTAGAAGATAATGGTATAACTTGCACAGTTCGGCGCAGACTTGGAGCTGACATAGATGCTGCTTGCGGGCAGCTTCGCGCAAAACAGGAGACAATATGAAACAATGGGGAGTAACCGATAGCGGAAAAGTTAGAACTGACAACCAGGATGTCTTTAAGCTTCTTGATGACGAGAAAAAGGGTGTCTATGTTCTTGTGGTCTGCGATGGTATAGGAGGCGCAAAGGCTGGTAATGTAGCCAGCTCAATCGCAGCCGATACCTTTATGGAAAGCATTGAAAGATACGTTGGCAAGATAGGTTCCATTAATGAAATTGCGAATAATATGTCATTGGCTGTATCCGCTGCGAATATGGCTGTATATGAAAAAAGCATTCGCGAATACGATTATGCTGGAATGGGTACGACATTGACCGCTGCTGTTTCCACTACCCAAGGGGAAGTGATTGTCAATATCGGCGATAGTCGCGCATATCATGTTACTTCAAAGGCAATATCCCAAATAACGAAAGACCATACTGTTATAGAGGATTTGGTAACAAGCGGTGAAATAACGCGAGACCAAGCCAAGGAACACCCCAGTAAGCACTTGATAACCAAAGCACTTGGAACAAGCATTATAGATCCTCCAGATATTTTTCATCTCAACTTAAAAAGCGGAGAGCATATTTTGTTATGTTCCGACGGATTAACCGATGTTGTATCAGATGATGAAATACTCATCGAGCTACAGAGAGGCTTGAGTGTTCGTGAATGTTGCGAAAACCTGCTTCTCATTGCCCTTTTGCGCGGAGCACCTGACAATGTAACTATTGTAATATTTCAAAAGTAGTTTTGGGGTTAGAGTAAATGGAGAGCAACGATAAATATATCGGTCAAACGCTTGACAATAGATATGAAATACTTGAGCTAATCGGCAAAGGTGGTATGGCTCATGTATATAAAGCGCGTTGCCATCGGCTTAATCGTTTTGTTGCCATTAAGATTCTTAAGGATGAATTGGCAAATGACGATGAATTCCGTAGGCGATTTCATACCGAATCCCAAGCTGTCGCTATGCTGTCTCACCCCAACATCGTGGCTGTTTATGATGTCAGCAGATCAGATAATACCGAATATATAGTGATGGAACTCATCGAAGGCATCACTTTAAAACAATATATCAACAGAAAAGGTATCCTTAATTGGAAAGAAGTGCTGCATTTTTCTACACAAGTCACAAAAGCTCTCAGTCATGCCCATTCCAGAGGAATTATCCATCGGGATATAAAACCTCATAATGTAATGATTCTTAAAGATGGCAGCGTAAAAGTTGCCGATTTCGGGATAGCCCAGCTTTTATCTGTACAAAATACCATGACACAAGAAGCACTTGGCTCAGTGCATTACATATCTCCTGAACAAGCCAAGGGTAGCCAAGTGGATGTACGAACAGATATATATTCATTGGGCGTTGTAATGTATGAAATGCTCACCAATCGTTTACCCTTTGTTGGTGATTCAGCTGTTGCGGTAGCCATCCAGCACATAAGCGCAATTCCTCTCATGCCGAGAGAACTCAATCCCGACATTCCCAGAGGCATCGAAGATATTGCCATGCATGCAATGGAATCTGACCTCAATATGCGTTTTGAATCTGCAGAAGAAATGCTTGATGATTTGGAAGAATTTCGCAAAAACCCATCCATATCCTTTAATTATACAAGCTCTAGTATAAATGAAAGAAATTTCGATGATATTTCACTTCAACAGGAAACAAAAGTACTACAAACCGCTGAAGTCACTAGCCCGCCGCCACGTAGGTTAAGACTACCGAGCCCACCCCAGCGCAGAACCCGTACTGGGGGTAGTAGACCAGAATTAACCACCGATGAATATAGAGCAGCACGAAAAAGAGCATCAAAAACATCCACCCTGGTGGGAATACTCATCATTGGTTTGTTTTTGCTTGCTGTTGTCACATTCATGTGGAATTATTTATTAAAAGACTTTTTCAGTCCTTTAAGTAGAGACCCTGTTGAGGTACCTATGTTTGTCAATAGGGTATATGTGGATGTAATCGCCAATTCAGGTTACAATGAAGTGTTTAATTTTAGCCCACCCATATATATATATAGCGATGATGTGGATGAGGGTTTAATCATAGCCCAGAAGCCCCTGGGTAATACGATTGTAGATGCTCCTGTCCCTGGCAACAAGGTCAACATGGAACTAACCGTTTCCCGTGGTGCTGAACCTACTGTAGTAATGCCCAACTTAATAGGTAAGCACTACATCACAGCGGGTAATGAGCTCGATAGCTTTGGTCTTGAATTGGAAATAATAACAACTCTGGAAAACAGCAACGAGGAGTCTGGATATGTCATCGCCACCATACCAGAAGAAGGAGCTTTGCTAGCAAGGGGTTATCGAGTATCGATAATATACAGCGGTGGTCCTACAATCGTTGAAAGGCTAGTTCCAGATTTATTGGGAGCATCAGTTGCACAAGTGGAGGCTGCATTTAAGCTATTGGATATAACTCCGGAATTCAAAGGCTTTGAGAATGAGCAGCCGGAAGGTACGATATTATTCATTGAGAGCCTTGGTGAAATGGTGGGTGTACCAGCGACATTGGAAGTACACTATTCATTAGGTCCTCCTGTGAACGAAGTATTGGTACCAAACCTAATCGGAATCACAACATCACAAGCAGAAGTAGCCCTTAGGAGTCTCGAGATCACACCTATATTCATCGGATTTATCAGCGATTATCCAGTTGGTACTATCATATATGTTCAATATGTCGAGGAAACAATCAAGGTACCAGCAACTATAGATGTCCATTATTCCCTTGGTCCCCAAGAGGCACCAGAAACATCAGACCCATATGAAACATTCGATGATGCTGATGTATCGAGCAGCGAGGTATTTAACGATACATCGGAATCAAATGACGAATACCAATGGGATCCTTGATATGGCTGGTGGTGTAGTTTACAAAGCTCTAAGTGGCTTTTATTATGTGGAATCAGAAGAAGGAATAGTTGAATGTAGGGCAAGGGGTAAGTTTCGACTGGAAAAGGAGTCTCCCTTTGTTGGTGACAGGGTAGAGTATACTCCAACAGAGCCTGGAAAAGGGTTTTTGACTGCTATTTATCCACGAAAAAATATTTTTGTCAGACCAGCGATTGCTAATATTGACATTATGGTAATAATCGCCTCTGCTGTAATCCCTGTAACTGATCCTTTTCTCATCGATAGAATGTCCGTTGTTTCTGAAAACAATGGTTGCAAATCTATCATTTGCTTAAATAAATGCGACTTGGACCCAGCGGATAAGCTGTATGACATTTACAGCTCTGCTGGGTTTCATACAATTCGGACAAGTGCTCAAACAGGTGAGGGCTTGATGGAGCTATTAAATACGATATCCAATGCTGTTTGTGTATTTACTGGCAACTCAGGTGTTGGAAAGTCAAGTATTTTGAACCGTTTAGACCCGAGTTTTCAAATAGCAGTGAATGAGGTCAGCCAAAAGCTTGGAAGAGGTAAGCATACAACCCGCCATGTCGAACTCTTTAAACTCCCAGGTGGTGCTGTAATAGGAGACACACCTGGTTTTTCAGCATTCGACACCGAGAGAATCGCTCCAAAGGAAGACATCCAATATCTTTTTCCCGACTTTGACCCCTATGTGGAAGAATGTCGCTTCCACGACTGCGCCCATATAAAAGAACCAGACTGCGCCATTCTTGAAGCTCTAGAAGCAGGCCTTTTACAAAAAACCCGCCACGAAAGCTATATCCGCCTATATGAGCAAGCCAAAGAGTACAAGGAATGGGAGCAATTTTGATTAATAATTAATAATGAATGATTAATAATTAACGATTAACAATGAACAATGAACGATGAACAATGAACAATTACCGATGCACAATCAACGATATTCGTAGGGCGCGGCTTCCCAGACGCGCCGCTGCGGGAACAATGAACGATAAGTTGCACATAATAGCAGAGCTAACCCTGCCGTGTCATTCTGAGTGAGCATAGCGACTGAAGAATCTCTTTGCGAATAACTTATGGAATACTCAAAAAACAAAGCTCCATTAAACTCACACATTATTCGAAATCCAAATTTAAAAATTTAGGTGAATTTTTATGAAATATAGACTAAATCAACTTGTTGTATTTTTGCTCCTTGCGGTGATTTTAACATCCCATGTGACAATCTCAGCTAGTGCTGCTGTCGTTGGGGGGCAGGAAATTACCTCTCGTGGGGCTTGTGTTATTGATTTTGATACGGGGCTTGTTTTATTTGGGTATAACGAAGATACCTTGATGGCACCTGCTAGTATGATAAAGCTTGTGGCTGCTTATGTAATATTCGACGCAATCGAAGCAGGGGAGATTAGTCTAGAAACCGTAACATATATAAGCCCCATTGTCAGCCAGCTTTCAAATAACCTAGCTTATTCTAATGTCCCACTTCCCAGGGGAACAGCTATTACCATTGGAACGCTACTAGACTTGGTTCTGGTTGCATCTGCTTGCGGGGCAACGGCAGCTTTGGGCGAGGCTCTATGTGGAACTGAGTGGGCATTTATGATGCGTATGAACGACAAACTCGCCAGCTTGGGTATCGAAGGTGTTTTTTACGATAGCTATGGTGTTTCTGAATACAACCGCATTTCTCCAAGGGGCATCGCATTGCTAGCAAGAGCACTTATACGTGATTACCCACAAATTCTTGAAATATCTACTAAAGCATCAGTTACCTTCAATGATAAAGAATATAAAAACACAAACATGCTCCTTGGCGATTATTGGGGTATAGACGGACTTAAAACAGGTTTCACCGATGCAGCTGGCTATTGCTTTACTGGAACAGCACAAAGGGATGCTAGGAGAGTTATTTCTGTGACCATGGGTTCTAATGAGAACTCCCGCTTTGAAGATAGTAAAATATTATTGGACTATGGTTTTGCCGTGGCTAGTGATGTGGTATCAGACTACAATGCAAGGCCATCGACATCAAAGCTAATCTTAAATGGAGAAGAATTACCACTTTATGCTTATTTAATAGGAGGTAGCCATTATTTCAGACTCCGCGACATAGCTATACTACTAAATGGAACCGGAAACCAATTTGATATTTTTTGGCATCACGAGCTAAAAATAGTGAGTCTCTCAACCGGAATTGGCTATTCAGACGAAGACCAGAACCTGATCAAACTTGACAGCATTGCTAGAAAAGGCACTCCCACTCCAGCCAGCATCCTCTTAGACGGTGAAGAGAAGGAAATGGATGTCTACATGATAGATGCTAGCAACTATTTCCGCCTGCGTGATTTGGGTAGTCTTTTCGGCTTCGAAGTTGACTGGATAGAAGAGAGCCGCACAGTGATAATCGATACAATGGAACTTGTAGTCGATGATGGTAATGAACTAGACGAAATTGACGAAACAGCTGATAATGATGAGTCGATAGAACCGTATGACTGGGATGATTCTGAGGAAATAATCGATGGAGAAACCGAAACAAATGAACAAACGCCCAATGGTAACGAAGCAGGCAAAGGTCTAGATGAAAATAATATCGAAACAGATTAACGCAATAGCAATATTGACACCCCTTTGTAGATACGGTATAATAGTATATACAAAGGGGTGATTAATATGACATCATCAATAAAAAAGTGGGGAAACTCTGCCGCTGTGCGCATACCGCGTAATGTGCTCAGTGAAGCGAAGCTAGAAGAAGGTGCAGATGTGGAGATTTTTTCGTCGAAAGAAGGCGAAATTACCCTCAGAGCTGTTAAAAAGCGAGTAAACATCCAAGAGCTATTTGATGGCTATAATGAAGGCTGTTGTGAAAGTGAAGAGCTTGATTGGGGAGAGCCAATGGGAGACGAAGAATGGTAAAACAAGGCGACATTATCAAAATCGACTTTTCGCCTACCCAAGGCCACGAGCAAACAGGCTATCGTCCAGCTGTCGTTGTATCGAATAATTTTGCATTAACAAAAACTAATTTAGTCTATATAGCACCAATTACGAATACAGTAAGACAATTCCCGCTTCATGTTACCTTAGACGAAAGGACATCTACGTCCGGCGATATATTGTGCGAACAAGTAAGAGCCTTTGATTTAAATAGCAGGCAATATACTGTAGTGGAGTCGCTGCCAGCAGATTTGCTTGATAGAGTGTTGACTTGCATAATAGCCTGTTTCGAAGTGTCGGATACTGATGAATCTGACACAGTCGAAGAGGAATAGCATCACACCAAGCATATACTATTTTATCAAAACTATATTAACAGTGCATCATAAAAGTAAAACTCACAGTGAGGTGACTAATATGGCAGTGAAAAAGAGTGAACTGTATTCTAGTCTCTGGGCGAGCTGCGACAGCTTACGTGGAGGGATGGACAGCTCGCAATATAAAGATTATATTCTCACCCTCTTATTTGTGAAATACATTTCAGACAAATTCAAAGGAGTTGCCTATGGCGATATCGATGTTCCAGGGAGCGATATAGTTATATTAACCCCAAAACAAGAAATCGATTCTATTTTCTGGGGTTATTACTTAAATTCGTCAACAATATCGAGTCAAAAAGCTTTACGTGGTCAAGGTGATGCTGTTGTTCATATTAGTGCAAATGCGTTATCTTCAATTGAAATAAAATGCCCTCAACTAACCGAACAAACTGCCATAGCCACAATACTCTCCGAAATGGATGCCGAAATCAATGCGCTGTCAGGCAAACTTCAAAAACTCAAAAATATTATATCAGGTATGATGTCCGAACTGCTGACCGGTCGTATAAGACTGCTAGCAGGGGGATCCCAAGCAGACTACTCCTATGTATCAGATGATGAATACCCTGCTCTGCGAAGCGTAGCCAATCCTACTAATTCAACTAAGACAGATGCCAATGCAAAACCATCAACCGTTACACAGGAGGGAGATTGAACATGGCTCAAATTATCGACGAGCATAGCAAGGAAAAAGCATATCAGCTATTTGATAGCGGAGCTATAAATGATTTAGAAGTAGGAACATTTGAGAGCTTGCGGCAAATACACAAATACCTCTTTGACGGTCTTTACCCATTTGCCGGTGAAATACGAAACCAAAACATTTCTAAAGGTAATTTTCGCTTTGCTAGCGCATTGTATCTGAGCGAAATTCTACGAAAAATTGAAGAAATGCCAGAGAACACATATGAAGAAATAATCTCAAAATATGTGGAAATGAACGTTGCTCACCCATTCATGGAAGGCAACGGTAGAAGCGGACGCATATGGCTTGACCTGATGCTGAAAAAAAACATAAAAAAATGTGTAGACTGGTCTAAAGTGGACAAGCGGGAATATCTGATGGCAATGGAGCGTAGCCCTGTCAATGATTTGGAAATCAGGGAGCTGCTGAAATCAGCACTCAGCGAGGATATCAATAATAGGGTAGTATATATGAAAGGTATTGACCATTCATATTACTATGAAACGGAGGGATAAAAATGGCGAAGCTTAACGAAGCCGAACGGGTAACACAAAACCATGTTGTTACTCTGTTCCAGGATAAAAATATCCTAGATTATGAATATTATGGAAACTTAAGCTCACAGCACAATGCCAATATCATGCCCGATGTCTTGACAACATGGCTATTAAGTCGCGGATACAGCCGTGATTTGACTGACAAAGCAATTTTCGAGCTAATTGCAACTGCAAACAACCTATCTCAAGGGCTGTATAGAGCTAATAAAAACGTCTATGATTTATTGAAATACGGTGTAAAAATACAGGAAAACCCTGGAGAATCGGAGAAGACCGTCTATTTCATTGATTGGGAGCATTCACAAAATAACGATTTTGCCTTTGCCGAGGAGGTAACAATAAAAATCGGAAGTGAGAGGCGTCCTGACCTTGTTATTTACATCAACGGCATCGCAATTGCTGTTATAGAATTGAAAAAATCCACAGTATCTGTTTCCCAGGGCATCAGGCAAAATCTATCCAACCAGAGCGAGCATTTTAACAAACCTTTTTTCACAACTATTCAATTTGTCATGGCGGGGAACACAAGCGAAGGGCTGCGGTATGGTGTCATCGATACTAAAGAGAAATACTTTATGGAATGGAAAAACGATAAAGTAGATACAACTGCACAGCCTCTTGACAATCTTACATTGAATATATTGGAAAAATGCAAAGAATTGCCAGATAAGCTCGATTGGCAGCTTTACAGCATGTTTCAAAAGCAACGCTTTCTTGATTTAATTCACAATTTTATCGTCTTCGACTTAGGCACAAAGAAAGTCAGCCGACACCATCAATATTTCGGAGTAAAAAAAGCGCAAACAAAAATACACGTATCTATATATTGACAAATCCATGCATGATCATGGGCTTTTCCAGGCTGTATGTAGAGTCAACCGATTAGATGGGGAAGATAAAGACTTCGGATATATAGTAGACTACAAAGAATTATTTAAAGAATTATCGAGTGCTGTCAATAAATATACATCTGATGCTTTTGCAGGATATGACGATGAGGATGTTAATGGACTTGTCAAAGACCGCCTTAGTGAAGGCAGAAGATACTTTGATGCCACTCTAGACGAGTTAGATGAACTATGCGATGGCGTCCCTGCACCAAAGGGAGTAGAGGAATATAGAATATATTTTTGTGGTATTGATGGTATTGGAGGTATCGATGATGAATTTTGTACTCGCATCAGGCAGAGATTCTATCGCCTTGTAAATAGGCTTATCCGCGGTTATGCAGACATAAAAGGTGAGATGGATGCAGCTGGTTACAGCCAGTCGCAGCAAATTTTTATTGATGACAAAGTATCCTTCTATACCCATATGAAAGACGAGATTTCCCTCGCCAGCGGCGACTTCATCGATTTGAAAGCATATGAAGCTGATATGCGGTGGCTAATCGACACTTACATCAAAGCCGATGATAGCCGCAGCATAGGGAAATTCGATGACTTTACGTTACTGGATTTTGTTATTGCCCAAGCTGAAAACCTTGACGGAGAAAGCAAGGCCGCTACCGCCGAAGCAATAGAAAACAACATACGAAGAAGCATTGTGGAAAAGATCCTCATCAATCCTAAATACTACGAAAAAATGTCAGAAATTCTGGATGAGTTAGTCAGAGAAAGGCGAGAAGGCGCAATTGTTTACGAACTGCTTTTGGAGCATTACCTTGAACTTGTAAAAAACGCACAAAATCCGGAAAACAATCCCCACTATCCTGAAAATATTAGGCACAGCGGGGCGTTAAGGGCACTGTATGATAACTGTGGCGAAGACGCTGACCTTGCTATTGCCCTTGACAAAGCAGTTAGAGAAAGCATCGAGGACGATTTCAGGCACAATGAGTTCAAGGAACGAAGAGTCAAGCAGGCTTTGTATGCTGTTTTGTTGGTGAAATTCGCATCGGATGCAAAAGCTCAATCAGAAGTCGAGCGTATCTACAGCATTATCGTCGAGCAGGGGGAATACTAAGTGTTAATGGATATATCCGGAATTTCCGTTTCGGTGACCAAAAAGAAGATAAAAAATATGCACCTCTATGTAAAACCGCCATATGGGGAAGTCAGCCTCTCTGCGCCGCTGCATATGAGCGACGATGCTATAGAGCGGTTCGTGCGGACAAAGATGAGCTGGCTGAGGAAACATATCAGCGCATTTGAAAACCAGCCTCGCCTGTCAAAGAGAGAATATGTGACAGGGGAGACTCTTTATGTGTGGGGGAAGCAGTATTTCTTGCAAGTTGATTATGGAATAAAGAACTCCATGGAGCTGTCTGGCGACAAAGCCATCCTTACAGTCCGAACGGAGAGTACTCTGGAGCAGCGAGAAAAGTTTGTCAAAGAATGGTACAGAAGAATTTTGAAAGAGGAGATTGCACGCCTCTTGCCAAAATGGGAGGAAAAAACCGGACTATATAGCACAGGATGGCAAACGAAATACATGACCACTCGTTGGGGGTCATGCAATGTCAAAACAGGTAAGATATGGCTAAATCTCCAGCTGGCAAAAAAGCCACTTATATGCCTCGAATACATTATTCTCCACGAGCTGGCGCATTTGGTTGAAAAAAAACATGGCGACGGTTTCATAGCGCTGATGGACAAGTTTATGCCAATGTGGAGTGAAGTGAAAGACACTCTAAATAAAGAAGCACTTGATTATATGGAGTGATTTCTTGACATACAACAACTATTGTAGTATAATTGTTGTATGGTGGTGATTTAATTATGTCAAACGAAAAGATACTCAACATGAAGCTGCCCAGTAAGCTCCACGATGACTTGAAACAGGCAGCACAGGAAAGATATATAAGCCAGGCATCACTTGTGCGAATGGTGCTTGTTGAATGGGTGAACAGCAATAATACAAAAGGGGAGAGCGCGAGTAAGCTAAATGCTGAATCTGCCGGAGGAGATAACGAAAATTCGCTGAAAGTGACATACCAAAATCCCATAGATACTTCTACGGGACTTTTCGACAGGGCTCCCCAGCTCCACGTTGGTGAGAGTCGTGGCGTACCCGTGATTACAAATAAATTCAACATGACAGTCCCACAGAATGTCTTTCTAGCCAAGCGGAATATTGTAGACTACATATGGAAAAGCGCCAAACTTGAAGGTTTGGCGGTGACATATCCGGACACAGATGCCATTTACAATGGTCTGGTTGTTTCTGGAGTCAGCGTGGACGAAATATTGGCAATCAACAATCTCAAACACGCCTGGAGATTCATATTAGATACGCTGGATTATGAAACCAATTACCAGTTTATTTGCAAAATCAACCAGGAAGTCGGCAGCGGAAACCTGATTTATGGTGCTGGGTATCTACGCAGTATCCCAGTCACCATCGGTGGCACTGAATGGAAGCCCGATATCCCCTCGGAATCGATGGTAAAGGAGGAACTTTTGCAAATCTCTGGTATGTCAAACCCAACAGACAGAGCAATCACCCTGATGCTGCACTTAATGCGCCGTCAGCTTTTCGTAGATGGAAATAAACGTACTGCGATGCTTGCTGCGAACCATGTGATGATATCGAACGGGCTTGGGATTATTTCGATTCCAATAAACAAGCAAAGCGAGTTTTTCACTTTGCTTATCGAGTTTTATGAGTTGGGTGATATGGGTAAGATCAAACAATTTGTTTACGATAATTGCATTGATGGAGCAGACTTCTCAGCAAGCTGACTTAAAGTATATAATTGGGGTGATTATATAATGAAAAAACTATTTTCCGAAAGAAGACTAATTCGATATATTTTTTTCACTTTCGTTTTTACTATCATATTTGCATTGGTCAGGCTTATTCAAGCACCTACAGAAGCGGTGGCAACTGATTCTGAAATAAGAATAAAGAGAGACTATATATGGCTACTTGCTTGGTGCATAATCGGGGTTGTAGCACTGATGATTCCATTGCGTTTAAAGCATAGGAGAGGGCTAGATATACCATCGATTATGATGGGTGCTTATGCGCTGTTTTTATATTGCGCTATATACCTGGGTGAAGTGAGGACTTTTTACATCAGGATACCCCATTGGGATACAATACTTCATACGTTTAGCGGAGCAGCATTGGCAGCAATAGGCTTTTCTATAATCAGCTTGTTGAATAATTCCGATTCTATCCCATTGTCTTTGAGTCCCGTATTCGTAGCATTATTTTCATTTTGCTTCGCCCTTTCTCTTGGAGCCATTTGGGAAATTTACGAGTTTTCAATGGACTTCTATTTAGACACAAATATGCAAAGATACGCACTTATGACCGGTGAAGTCCTGATTGGAAAAGCTGCACTTCTCGACACAATGAAAGACCTTATCGTTGATGCAGCTGGAGCGTTTGTTATTTCAACAGTGGGATATATCTCGCTTAAATACGAAAAAGGCTGGCTAGAAAAGCTGTCTATTACTCGATCTAATATTTGACATGCTTGATGGAATTGCGCACATCGTACAGATTAGCGACTAAGTAAGTGACTATACAGAACTGATATAATTAACTCTTTTTGTGATCTGAGAGGGGGGAGCGCATCGCTGCGTCACGGAGGCTGCTGTTTTCTATATGGGTGTAAATCTGTGTGGTGTTCAGGTGTTCGTGTCCCAGCAGTTCTTGAAGCGTCCTGACATCAACACCGTTTTTCAGCAGTAGTGTTGCCGCAGTGTGACGAAGCTTGTGCGAGGAATACTGAGTGCTGTCTAGCCCCGCCGCTTGAAGGTGCTTTTTCACCAAGCTATGTATTGTTGATGTACTGATTCTTGTTCGACGACTGGAGAGGAAAAGAGCCTTTGTGTCTATGGCTGCGATGTCTTTACGAATGAACAAATAATCATTAATAGCATCTGCACAAGCATCGTTTATGAATACAATGCGTTCTTTATCGCCTTTGCCCAAAACCCTGATTGAGTCAGCTCTAAGATCAGTCAAATCTAGCCCAGCCAGCTCAGATATTCGCAATCCACAATTGAGAAATATCGTTAATATGCAATAATCTCGCTCTTTGTACATTCCATCCACACCATCTAATAGCTTAACACTCTCTTCAAGACTAAGGAAGCGGGGGAGAGCTTTACGCAATTTCGGGGAGTCAAGGTCTGAAATAGGGTTTTCTTCAAGCCTATTTGATGTGTTTGACCTTAGTGTTAGATACTTATAGAAAGACCGTATTACCGCTATTTTTCTCGCTCTTGTGTTTGCGCTCAACCCATATTCTGTGTTTTTACTGTTTTTGCGAATGGGTCTGTCCCTGGATAAGAATGCCAAGTATTCATAAACATCAGATAATGTGACCGATTTAACAAGTTCTATGTCCACATCCATAATGGAAATCTCGTCAAATTCGATGTTTTGCGGTGCATAGTTTTTATGTTGCTTCATATAACGAAGGAAAGTACGTAAATCGAGGAAATACTCGTCGATGGTGCGCTTCGAGTGTCCTTTGATAGTTTCGTGGTAAAAAAGAAACTCACGTAAGATTTCTGGAGACTCAGTCCTGTAGTCCATGGGTTTTGCTCCTTATACAATGTAATTAATAAAACCAATACTTTATCATCGAAATGTATCAGTCACAAAATTTTACATTCAATCAACAAATAGCGTCCTCACATTTTGTAAATCGTGGATTAACCCGAAAACAGGAGTTACCGCACACAAAGGGAGGACGCTTTGTATAGTATTATAGCTAATATCGAAAGGTTTGTCCATATCAATTAGGAACTTGTGCTCACGATATTTTCACGATTCATTAAACAAAATAAAGATTTTGTTCAATGTAGTGGGTTTGTTTGTGAAAGAGAAGCCAATAATAAGGTTTCATGTCAAATAATCAATAAGGCTTACATAGTATCTCGTGGATTCTAGTTTCGAATATTTTGTTTGCATGGGCTGGGGTCATAATAACCGCTGTATCTAGACCTCTTCCAGTTCCACCAAGACATACGATTTCTTTTCCAAATTCGATGGCTCCGGCATCAAGTGCCATACAGCTGATTTCAACAACGACTTTTATTCCAGCAGAAAGCATCCGCAGCGAATGTGCTATAATTTCCGCTGGGTAGGCTCCTTGATGACGAGAACTAATTCCACGCTCGACTCCTGATAATGCATGGGTAGCAGTGACTATAGTTGCACCATGACCTTTGATAGCTTCTCTGTGTTCTTCTTTAAGTGCATTCGTACCTGGTTCCCTCGAACCATATGCATGGGTGACAATTACAATCTGCCCTTGATAAGCCATTTCTTTTGCTATATCGCAAAGCCTGACTCCAGCATCACCTTGGGTAGTCGCTGATACAATTGAAGCTCCCATTAGCATCGCACGCTCGATGGCAATACGACAAGCATCGTCGGTGTTGTCGGGACCCGCTTTTTCGTAAACTTTCATTTCAAGTTCTCCTTTATTTGTTATTTTTATTAAAATTATAATATCATATGACTTAATGCATAATCAAGAAACAATTTTAGTAACAATGGGAATTACTTTTTAAAGTTACTGGTCATGAGGTATTTGCAAGGCACAACCCATGTCATCTTGAGCGACAGCGAAAGATCTTATTTATCAAAAATGCTGACTATGAGATTCTACGGTCGCAAGCTCCCTTATAAATGACACTGGATTTTTCCTTTGACTTGTAACACTACATAAACAGATTTATAAAAAACGAGCAGAGCATCCATATGGATGTTTTGCTCGTTTCAATAGTAAAATTATATAGGTTCATAATACATAAATCCGTTGAACCGCTCTATACCTTATAAAACATTTACTTTGCTATATATTCCTGTTCATCAAACAATTCCTGTGGGACTTGTTTACCTGTCGATGTGAACTTTTGCATTATATATGTCAATTGTTTTTCGCGCTTTTTTTGATTTGATGTATAACGGTTCGACAAATTTAAGTATTGGGGATTGCTTTTGAGTTTTTCACGAATTTCCGCTGGGAATGGACAATATGTGAAAAGCATTTTCCGAACTTGCTTATTTAGGCGTGATATACCATTAGATTCATAATTTATCCAATCTGAATAATATGTAGAAAACACGCTTTTATAATTGTTACGCGCTCGAACAAGCACACTTTTTATATTTTCTTTCGCTTCAGCTGATAAGTCGCGGTTGCTTTTATAAAATTGTAGATAATCGCAAAACTCACTGGTAATCGAAGGATCAGTCAAATCGTTCCATCTGGCACCTTGTATTCGTTTACATAATTCCCAACGAAACTCGCTGGTGAGTTTTATAAATAATGCCTTAACATCGTTTTGCAAAAACATTGGCACAAACATTCGTGATGGAGTATTTCGTCTCCTGCCTTCTATATCCTGCCACATGATTCCACGGGTACCCACATTGGGCATGAGGATTATATCTGGTAAAACCTCAACATGAAGAGTCTCTTTTGTCGTTGATGGTGAAGCACCTAATTCAGGGTATTCAAACATCATTGGACGATAATATGCGGAAAAATCTATATTTCTTATATCATTAATAGTGTTTTCTACAGCCGATGCAGTTAGCATAGTGACATCAAGTGGTCTTATGACATTGTGACCGGAAAACACTGGGCAAAATGTCGAAACAGACCCAAACGTCACCCTATTGGTAACAGGAAAAACATTTTCCAGTTCGAAGCGCAGCTTCCCTTGTGAATCCACCAATAACCTATTAACTTCCGTGTCGCTTAAATTATCTGAAGTTTTTAACCCTTTCACATATGTGGGATAATCCACATCGAGTTCACTTCTGCACGGATCTTTATCACCATTATATACTGCAGTGAGCCACTCACTGATGGTATATATTCCCTTTTCCGGATTTCCTTTGAGCGAATCAGCTATTGAATATAAAAAGTCTGCATTTTCGGGTCCAGCAAGAGCCGCATCAACATAACCAAAGTTGAGAAACATTTTGATTATCGTAGGCACAGTGGGCTCGCCTAGACTTTTTTCGAATACTCTTTGGTATATTTCGTAAAATGCTGATGTCAATTGCTTGCGTAGAGCGTATACATCATCATCAGCACTCCCCTTGTCAGATATTAGTTCATACTTGCGAATATCACGAGCGAATGTGCTGCAAAGCTCAGTGGTACACTCTGAGTAATCAAGTATAACATTTAGAGAATCAAGCAAGTTGCGGTTTATACTGGAACCAACAACTGCATCTCCGAGAGTATCCGCATCCGAACCCGACTCTACTGCTGGTTCGACGTTTCCTTGCAAACCCGCGGATAATTTTGCAAGTGTAGATTGTTTGAGCAGAAGATTCTGTTTGTATCCTTCTTCCCTGAGATGATAGTATTGGATATCAATAAATGTCATGCTCTCCATTAGCTTTGTCAATCTATTTACTAGAGGTTTAATTATCGTATCAGCTCCTCTGATATCTATAGCCTCAATATGCAATTCAGATACAATTCCAAACAAATCATGTCCATCATTGTTTAAAAACACCTCAGTTATGCCATCTAGATATTTTTCATAATCTTTGCAGGAATTAATAGCATTATCTGCATCTTCGGCTGCTTTTCTTATAAAGCCCATAGCAATGCCTGGTTTATTGCTGAAAAAGTCTCTATGTGTAGATTGATCGTGATTTTTAATTTCAAGATAATATGTGTATACCCAATCGTCAATTAAATCAAGCCCTGTAAATGGTTTCGCCTCCAATGCTCCTTCTAACTTTTTTATAGTGAAGGCATATTGGGTGCAAAACTCCTCGTAATGACCATATATTTCTTTGAGCGATTCATATGCCTTATCCGCTTCATTTTTTAGTAGAATCTTGTATTGCAAAAGACTGAGTATCCTTCTACACATGGAACTCACCATTAAATAAGCGACACCGGATTTATCACGGAAGAGTGTTTCCAGTGCACTCATGTTTTTATAGGGATATGCAGCTATGGTCACATCGGAGGTAGCTGTATAGGTTGCGTTATATATCCCAATGGACAAATCGCAAATTCCTAGCATATCACCCTGCTCAAAGGGGAAGGTTCGTTTGTCTATAGATGCGATAGCACTTCCGTTTGTAATAAACAATAAATTGGAAATCGGATCTCCTTCATTACATATAACAGCGTCTTTTTCATATTGAATATATTCCATGTTTAACCTCGTTAATGAGCCTGAGATATAAATACCCTTGTATTATAAACCAATGTCTTTACATACTATTTATCGTAAAAATCTGCAAATTGCTGAATCATCAATATGAGCTTTTTTCTAGTACTCCCCCATCGCATCGGTAAGATGTGGTAATTAAATGCGCAAAAGTTTTATTTTTTTGTTAATTAAATTGGCTTACACAACACATTTAGTAAAATATTTAAACACTCTCTGCACCTTATCGCTATTGCATTGCGCTACGCTTAATGATATGATGCGATGGCTTGGAGGAGTAGCTTAATGAAACATAAAAAAACGTTGACAAAGCATCATAAACTTAAACGTATTGTCGTATTTGTTCTAATTTTCACATTGTTCGTGCAAACTATGTCTTTTCCAAATAAATGGCTAAATAAAAAGCCTCTGGTTACGTATGCTGAAAACTTAGTCCCACCAGAACTGGAGAAAGCTGTAATTACACCTGATGATTTTGAATTCATCGGGGCATTCACACTCCCCGACTCAAATTATCTTGATTTTTATAGAGCTTTGACCCACCGCTATGTCGATGGCGTTTTAAAACTTTATTCATTGGCAGGACCATATGGGAATCGTCCCCCTGGAGGTTATTTGATAGAAGTCGAAGTTCCAGACAATCTATCGATAGTGAAACCGTACCCAATTCAAAGAGAGTATGAAAATTTCGGAGACATATTCGGAGATAAACTCACGCTCCTGACAGGTGCTTACTCAGCGGAAAACCCAGGTATCGGTTTAGGCGATGCTGGAATCCCCAGTGGCATCTTTTGGGACGAGGAAGACCAGCGTATGTATTGGACGAAAGTGTCCTTTTATGACAACCAGTACAAACCGGACACTGGCATTGGTTATGCTATTTTGGATGATGAAGCGAAGACTGGCGAAGCTGTGGGTAATTGGATAGTCCCTGTAAATGTAAACCCAAACGGTGGCAGGCGTTGGACATATTCTATGACAGCTATCCCCGATTGGTTCGCATCTGCATATTTAGGCGGACGCAGGCTTGGCATTGGCTTCGGTGGCTGCGAATCGATTGTATCGAATGCCGTGTCCCTGGGTCCTGCGTTTTATGCCATTAATCCACCGAACCCCGAAATCGAAGCCCATATGAGTTTGCTTTCCACACCATCCATCAGCATGATATCCCATATATTCGGATATGACCGAGCAGCAAGAGTGAACCCATCAATGGCGAATTTCAACTCCGTGAATGTTGATGTGCTTGAATGGAATGTGTATGGTGGATCAAGCAAATACGGTGTTTGGATTGATAGCACTAGCAAGCATGGTCTCATCGTTTTTGCTGATATGCCTAGCGGAAACGCCGACACAAAAATAATCAGTGCCATTGGGCGAAATATTATTGAAGTTGCTGATCTTGGCGACATCAGAGTAGGCGATTTAATATTCATAAACACAAATTGGCTTGATAATGGAAGAAAAGGATATCAAGTCGAGGCTGCATCAGTATCTTCTATAGAAAATAATACCATCACTCTAACAAAAGACTTAAATGGAGACCCTATCATCACAGGCTACAGTGCAGAGGTCACTTACTCCGATGGCACCGAAATGACGATAGAATACACGAACAGAGTAATCTGCGGAACTGTCTATTACGGTGGCAACGTGAGAAGCAGTCGCTTTTTCAACGCTTGGTACATATACGACCCAGCGGATTTGGCAACAGTAGCAAAGGGTGAGATGCCCCATGATGAAATTGATCCAGTTTACAACGATAGATTTGACCTACCAAATTTGATATACCCATTGGACGGCTCTCTCGATCAAGTCAGGGTACAAGGCGTTACCTTCGATGGTACTACAAATCGCTTGTATATATTAACCTTCGGTCCTCAATCGAGAAACACCATTTATGTATATGAGCTGATTGATGAAATTATTCCGCCTGAAGATGAAAATGACGATGAAAATAACGATAACAACGATGAAGATGACAATGATGAAGAAATAGATGATGATAATGGTGACGATAATGGAGAAAACACCGATGACGGTGACAATGGAGATGGAAACGGTGATGGTGGGAGTGGGAACGGTGATGGTGGCAATAGCGGAAATGGATCAGGTAGTGGCAGCGGCAGTGGCAGTGGTGGCGGTGGCGGTGGTGGAAGCATCGGTGGCGGTACGCAGACGACTACTCCCCAAACCGATCAATCAACGACAGATAAAATAACTGATTCAGACACTCCCCTTTCAGAAACGCCGCAAAATTTAGTAAACCCCTTCCATGATGTATTTGAAAGTAACTGGTTTTACACTGATGTAATAAATATGTACACATATGGTTTAATGATTGGGACTCATTTGGAACCAATGCTTTTTAGTCCTAATTCCAGCATCACAAGGGCAATGATTGTTACAATCTTGCACAGAATGAGCGGAAAAGCAGATGCATCAAGCTTATCAAATCCCTTTACCGATGTCCCAGATGATGCCTGGTATGCTGATGCAGTAAAATGGGGAGCTGCCAATGGTATAATTGAAGGATATGGTAATAAAACATTTGGTCCCAACGACCCGATTACCAGGGAGCAACTAGCCACTATACTATGTCGCTACGCCGAATACTCCAACATGGAATTACCCGAATCTCGAAATTATACGGACTTCAACGATGGCGACAGCATTTCAGACTATGCAAAGGAAGCAGTCCGCCAGCTCTATATGGCTGAAATAATAGAAGGAAAACCCGGCGGGCTTTTCGACCCAAAAGGCAACACATCAAGAGCCGAAGCAGCCGCAATGCTACATAGAGTTATCACAGTTTGTACATAAAACCCTTAAAAACGAATAAAAAACTATCTCAAAACGCATAAAAGGCTATCTCGCAATACAAAAACGCGAGATAGCCTTTATTTATACCATTATTTATACCATGTTTGCTTACAACATAGCTTGTATGTGATTGCTGCCATTCATTAAAAATGCAGTTAGAGTCTCGATATCAACGGGCAGCGTAATATCTTGTGTGCATAGCTTTATCATATCTACCGTTGGAACAGGGAGCGTCCTAGTTTGCTCGAATGCTTGCTTGTCTGTTCTCAAAAGGTCGCTATACAATAAAATTAATCTATCGTTATTTCTGGCAATTTCTTTTGGGACACCTCGGGCGAATAGAGCTATGTTGTTGTCGAAGTTAGGCGCCATTCCTAGTATATCACCCGTCTCCACATCTCGCAATATGCCGTAATTTCGGGTATGCCTGTCCATATTAAAACATATTGTATCAAGGTATATAATTTCAAGATACTGTTTTGCTAAAATCGGAGACAACTCCATAAACGCATCAAAATTTAGTTTATAGTCTTCATCATCTCCAACAATTCCATGAGCTGATTCATAGTTTACAGATGCTCCGTCTGTGAAATCGGGGCTTTTCACAGTGCCATTTTCCGCATAGTATTCCGCCATCGAGAATCCGAGAGCCTGCCCAAGCCTAGCAATGAATAGTTCTGAAAATCGTTCCAAGTTATTACCTTGTTTTACCATCCACCATTTTCCGTCTTCAAGTCTCCAGCATTTCTCGAAACTCCCGATGTTCGTAAGCTCTGGTGTTGGTGAGTATTCAAGATTAAAACTATCTGGGTCTCCATTTAATGCTAACTTGTCGAAATAATTCGCTTTAAAGCGCACATCATCATAAGAAAGTGAACTTCCATTCTCCCGAAACCAATAAGTGTCGGTAATCGTAGCTGCATGTACTTTCAATACAAGCTCAGCATCATCATCAGTAGTGAGGCGTAAAGCTCTTTTCAATATCCGTGAGTTTGTTCGGTGCATATCTATGGCTCTACCTTGTAACCATCCTTCGAAATCCTTGGTACGCAACAAAAATAGCGGAAGCAGCTCAGGGTCGTAGCCAATAATTAAACCATTACTTATTTCTGCAATAGCCTTGTCTTTCGACATCAACTCCCCATTAACCTCAATCATCAAAACTCCCCCTCTCTGTTAATTATATGAACACGGATGTGAACACGGGGACGGTTCTTTTGTTCATTATAAACACAATATCAACTCGTCCTAACGGGTTTCACACAACAAGCATCTCAATTTCATCTCTGCCCAAAAAAGCGAAGGCGACTTTTATAACGCTCTTTCCACTTCCTTGATACCTGTCGGCATAGCCTTTCTCGTTGATCTGATTCATCGCATCGCTGAGAGCTTTATTAAATACTTCCCTCTTCTTTTCCAAGCTAGCATCTATAGAGCAGTCTTCGTATTTGAATTCCATTATATATACTTTGTCTCCTCGTTCCAGTACAGCGTCTACCCTTCCCCGCGATGTCGATACCTCCACGAGTATCTCGAAGCCGATGATTGTCATAAAAGCATAGAATATCGAATGGTAATATGCTTCCGCTTTAACATGGAGCTCATATGGAATCGAAGCGAAGAAACCCCTAAGTATCTCCAATACTGCATCGAGACTACCTTCTTCCAAAGCTTCTTTTACACGAATTTGCATATTGTCTGTGCGGACTTCATCGTTTTCTGTAAAAGCAGCAAGCAATTGCCTGTTGAAGGCGTTTCGAACTTCGTAATTTGGTATATCAACCACATATACGGGCGAATCCATCGTATACAAGACTTCCTTCACTGTTAGATACCCCGTCTGGAACAGTAGAGGTTCCGCAACCATCGAATCTATATCGAAATTCTCCATCATGGCTTCTGTTATTCTATAGTTACTCAGCTCTAGATACGATTCTGGCTTGTTTTTGAGCATTTCCACTAGGAAGTTCGGCGTTCCAGTGGAATACCAGAAACTCTTGAAAGCCTTTGCGAAAAAGAAATTCAACAATCCATATGGGTTTAGCAGCTTCGTCTCACCATTCCATGAATAACCGTCGTACCATGTAAGAATCTCCTCGCTGATGCTCTCGAACCTTTTAAACCTGTCGAGGGTTTTTAGCTGCTCGATATGTTCACCGAAATGCTCTTCCAGACTGTCTGTAGGTATCCCACAAATGTCAGCATAATCCTCAACCATGGTTATGTCAGTCAGGTTGTTGAGTCCTGAGAATATTGAAGTCCTTGTAAATTTTGACACCCCAGTAAACATTGTGAATTTCAAGTATGGGTCCATAGATTTCAAAATACCATAAAAACCTCTGAGGACACTCCTGTTATCGTCTGCAGTGCTAAAATTGTCAATATGGTCTAGAATTGGCTTGTCGTATTCGTCAATCAGTACCACTACACGCTGCTTGTGTTTATTATGCAATTCTTCAATTAAATGCTTAAACATATCTGAGGGAGATTCATCGATAACACTAACCCCCTCAGATCGACATATTCTTCCTAACGCTGTTGAAAGTGATTTTTTGAATACATCAGCGGTCTCAGTTGCAATATTGCTCATGTCGAGCCTGATGACTGGATGTTTGGCAAAATCGTAATCTGATTCATATATCCACAAGCCTTTAAAAAGCTCCCTATCACCGCTAAACACTTCACCAATCGTATCCAGGAGCAACGATTTGCCGAATCTGCGAGGACGCGAGAGGAAATAGCACTTCCCTCTCTCAATTAAATTATAGATATGCTCCGTTTTGTCTATATAAACACAATCTTCCTCAACAATTTGCCGAAAGTTTTGAATGCCAAGCGGTAGTTTTCTCACAGTATATCCTCCAAATAAATATGGTATATATAGTATTTATCGAGTAAGGAACCGCTAAATTTTCGGTATTTATATTTGAAAATGCTAATTTATTATTAATGCCATATTATCATATATCCCATTGTTAAGCAATAAATTATGAAGGTACATTGAGCTGTTTGTTGAAAACTACCACTGTCAAGATTGTTCAATTTTGTGTTACGAAACATTTGACTTGTGTGTATATCAGGCGTATAATATGAGTATAAACTGAGTGAGGTGATATAACATGAGCCAAAAAGCAAGACTTAACATTAATATTGATGCAGACTTGAAAGAACAGACCCATAATGTCTTAAACCAAATCGGTCTGGATTTTACCACAGCGATTAATATCTACTTCAAAAGAATTGTTAGCGATAATAAAATACCTTTCGAGCTTTCAGCCAAACGATATTATTCAATCGAGGAAGTCGCAGGTATGAATTGGCGAGATGATCTCGACGAAATCGTGGATGAATGGGAATGAGTTACACTCTTGTGTTTACAGCGATATTATTGTTCCCTCATACCCAATTATTTCCATTGCTATGCGTATTAAATTTATAGCATATTCAACGAAATCACTATTTACCCTATCAAGTGAAGCAATTGTCTCTTTTGCGTGTTTAATGAAGTTATGTTCATCAGCTTTTTTGGCGTATGCATAACATAGTTCTGCATAGCATCGTGTACTCCCTATCGGTACGTCTAAAATAACATACAATTCCAGCGCTTCCTCATAAAAAGTAATAGCTGAATCAATGTCACCATGCAATATTTCGAGCTTGCCAATTGATCTCAGCACGTTCGCCAAACCAAGATTGTCTCCCTCTATAGAACGATACAATTCCTCTGCTTGCTCATAGTATTCGCGTGCTACGCCTTTGTCTCCATACAAACCTTCGAGTTCGCCAATTGAGAGCAGCACGTTCGCCAAGCCGAGATTGTCTCCCCTATAGCGATATAGCTCCTCTGCTTGCTCATAATACTCGCGCGCTACATCATTATCTCCATACAAACTTTCGAGTTCGCCAATTGAGAGCAGCACGTTCGCTAAGCCAAGATTGTCTCCCCTACAGCGATATAGTTCCTCTGCTTGCTCATAATACTCGCGCGCTATGTCTTTGTCTCCATACAATCTTTCAAGTTCGCCAATTGATCTCAGCACGTTCGCTAGGCCTAGATTATCTCCCAGGGAGTGGAAAAGCTCCTCTGCTTGCTCATAGTACTCGTGCGCTACATTATTGTCTCCATACAATTTTTCGAGCTCGCCAAGTAAGAGCAGCACGTTCGCCAAGCCGAGATTGTCTTTCCTGGAGCGATATAGCTCCTCTGCTTGCTCATAGTACTCGCGCGCTACGTCTTTGTCTCCATACAATCTTTCAAAATCGCCCATTGCGCGCAACACATTCGCTCGGCCTAGATTATCTCCCAGGGAGCGAAATAGCTCCTCTGCTTGCTCATAGTACTCGCGCGCTACGCCTTTGTCTCCATACAAACTTTCGAGTTCGCCAATTGATCTAAGCACGTTCGCTAGGCCGTGCTTGTCATCCAGGGAGCGGAAACGCTCCTCTGCTTGCTCATAGTTCCTGCTTGCAACGTCTTTGTTTCCGTACGAACTTTCAAGGTCACCCAACAATCTTTGTACGAGTGCTAAACTATGTTTATCTAAGTCTGCATTGTGCTTATCCATTATTCTGCACAATGTATTTAATGATTCGGGTGAAAACTGAAAATAGTATTGCATAGAATATACAAGCGTTTGAACCATTTCAATTCTATTGTATCTATCTCCATTAAGCAGTGTCAATGAAGGTCTCAAACAACGCAGGGATAAATCATGCCACTTCGCATCGTTAGTTGAAGAAACTTTAGCCCCTTTTTCAAATATTGTGGCGAGCGTATAAAACAGCATTTTATTTGCAATTTCATTGGAATATTCCTCAAAACTGCTTACGACTGCTTTTATTGGTTCGAGCATTGTATAGTCTTGTTCCGCTAAGATAGCATATTCTCTGAGTACCTGTCGAGCTTCGTCCCATTCTTGATCTTCATCAAAGATAACCGAATAAAGATCCTCTGAAAATATTCCTGGATATTGGGCTATCAACGACCATAACACAATAGCCTTATCAGCTTCATTTGTTTTCAAAATTCCTGAAATTGTCATGGAAAGCGCAGCTTTCATCGAACGATGTGGGTTGTCGTGGTCGTCTTTCAACTCTGGGAGTTTCTGTTCTCTTAAATCATTAATAATTGATTTCAAAGATCTTTTGTTCTGTCTTACCGAAGTTGATAAAACAATAGCAAGGGGATGTTTTGATAATAAATCCACAGCAATTTCTTCAATATCTTTTTTATCTACATCGTACATCTCCTCAAGGATTGAATTTATACCTCTTCGGCTGACAAACATTTTTTTAGCGTCATCATCATCAGATATGGGTTCCAGTGGAATCGACTCTATATTGGCAGCTTCTAATTGGTTTTGCGTTGTGTAAAATACTCGCCAACCCGATTTAACGGCGAAATCAAGAAGCCATTTTGAAAATTCAGAGCGATCATAAAAAATTGGTGACTCTGCATTGTCGAGATATAGTAATTTATTCATTTTCTTCGCTTCATGGAGCAATATTTCAGCGTAGTTATTAGGATGCACTTGCGATTGTTCTACATCAATCCCAAGCTGGCGGAGTATGTCTCGCTGTATTTGTAAAGTGGTACTGCTGAACCTTGTGTCCACAATTATGTGGTCTTTGTTTATCCTTTTGAGTACTTCCATGCAAACCGTTGTTTTTCCAATTCCCGCCACGCCCCAGACTTCTACAATCTTCCCTTGTGGTGCTTTCAAAAAATCCATGATTTTATTAATTTCATTTTCTCGCCCAAAAATCATTGATGATGCTGATATGCTAGTTCCATCATTTCGTATTAGAATCTTTGTTGCAGTAGATGGAAACGATTTAACAATCCAATCCTCGATTTTTTCATTCATTGGGTCCGATTTTGACCACCCTGGGTACGCTCCATTCAGATATGTATAGGCTGTTATTATTGGTACTCCGTTTTGGTTAATTTCACCCGTATAAAATGTCGGCTCCACTCCGGTTTCCTTCTGGTCAAGGCATCCCGATGTTAGCTGCATCATTGAGCCATATTCGTCTATCCCACCGATATGTTCATCCCCGCATAAGTATAGCAAAACATTGTTTTGACGAAATATCTCAATTATCCTTTCCCTTTCCCTGCGAGTGAAGCAGCCAAGCCCGTGATGGCCCAGTACAATTGTAGGTAAGTTATTATCCTTCGCAATAAACATATTGTGGATGTGTTCATACCCCACAAGAAGATTGCTACGCTCGCCATTTTTCCCGCTTCCAATAGCTGTATTTAGATAGACTACATTAAACATACCAGCGACTGTTGCGATGCGGTGGTATTTATTGTGATCGTCTGTTGAAGTATCTACCCACACTTGGTTAGATAATTCAGCTGCCACCATTTCGAAAAACTTGAATCTCCCTGTTAGATAATCGATGCAGGACAATTCTGTTTCGTTATACGTGAGAATTCCTGTAAAGTCTCCGTTAGCATATTGTCTGTACGCCATATCAATAAGAGCAGCATCACCGCGTTCCAGGTCGTGATTCCCTGGTACGATGTGTATGTGCCTAGGGTCTGATACTCCTGCGTTGTTGGCAATTTCAAACAACTTCTCTGCTGCTAAACGAGCATTTTCCTCCGTTGCATCTTGCTCTTTTGCAAAGCGGAAATCGCCTGTATAAATAACTTCATCAACAATGATGTTATCTTTTACATACTCGTTAAGTTTTGATAAAAGCAACCTTGTGTCAAAATTACTGTTACTAGGATTGTAATGTAGGTCGGAAATATGCAGCCATTTCATATAGGCTTCACTCCTTGCTAAATAGTTTTATTTACATCTCAACTTATAAAGTATTATTCGTCATTCAGCAAAATAAAACTTTTGATCAAAATTAATGAGTTATCGTTGCTGTTCATACTATTTATCATTTTGATCATATTTATCCTCAAGAGCTGTAGTTTCGTTAGTACAACTTTTTTGTTCAGGTTCATACATTTAGCTATCAGCCATTGACTATGTTGCAACTTGCTTTTAGTTTACTCTATATAATATATCACATTCAAAGACCTTTTCTAGAAGCAGTTTAAGCACTGCATCGTTTGTAGTACTCATCGGTTCGAATACTTTATTGCAATCTTTTCACGATGCTATAAGCGTGTTCATCTCCTTATTATACATATCACTATAATAATTAATCCTATGCTTGTGTTGCGAAATATTTAACTTGTGTGTATATTAGGCATATTTTGTAAGTATAATCTGAGTGAGGTGATATTACATAAGCCAAAAAGCAAGACTTAACATTAATATTGATGCAGACTTGAAAGAACAGACCCATAACGTCTTGAACCAAATCGGTCTGGATTTTATCACAGCGATTAATATCTATTTCAAAAGAATTGTTAGTGAAAATAAGATTCCTTTCGAACTTTCAGCCAAACGATACTATTCAATCGAGGAAGTCGCAGGTATGAATTGGCGAGACTGTCTCGACGAAATCGTGGATAAATGGGAATGAGTTACACTCTTGTGTTTACAGCGATATTATTGTTCCCTCATACCCAATTATTTCCATTGCTATGTGTACTAAATTTATAGCATATTCAACGAAATCATTATTTACCCTATCAAGTGATGCAATTGTCTCTTTTGCGTATTTGATGAAGTTATGTTCATCAGCTTTTTTGGCGTATGCATAACATAGTTCTGCATAGCATTGTGTACTCCCTATCGGTGTTCCTAAAACAACGTACAATTTTAGCGCTTCCTCATAAAAAGTAATAGATGAATCAATGTCTCCATACAATATTTCGAGCTTGCCAATTGATCTCAGCACGTTCGCCAAACCGAGATTGTCTCCCAGGGAGCGGTACAACTCCTCTGCTTGCATATAGTACCCGTGCGCAACGTCTATGTCGCCAGACATGCTTTCGAGCTCACCAATTGAACTCAGCACATTTGCTAAACCGAGATTATCTCCCAGGGAACGGTACAGCTCCTCTGCTTTCTCATAGTATCCACGCGCTGTCTCAATGTCACCAGACATGCTTTCGAGGTTGCCAATTGAACTCAGCGCATTTGCTAAACCGAGATTATCTCCCAGGAAACGGTACAGCTCCTCTGCTTGCACATAGTACCCGCGCGCTGTCTCTACGTCGTCAGACAAACTTTCAAGGTCGCCAATTGATCTCATCACATTCGCTATACCGAGATTGTTTCCTAGTGAGCGGTACAGCTTCTCTGCTTGCAAATAGTACACATGTGCTGCCTCTTGGTCGCCATACAAACTTTCTAGGTCGCCCATTGATAACAGCACCTCCGACAAGCCGAGATTGTCCCCCAGGGAGCGGTACAGCTCCTCTGCTTGCAAATAGTACCCAAGCGCAGCATCTTTGTCACCATATAAACTTTCGATGTTGCTCACTGAACTCAGCACGTTCGGCAAGCTGAGATTGTCTCCTAAGGAATTGGTCAGCTCCACTGCCTGTGCTAATTCGTTTGGATGTATGTTAGCTTCCCCTACACCAATACCATGTAGGGGAAGTGTATCTTCCTGTATTTGTGTAGTGGTGATGATGTATCTTGTTTCCACAATTATGTGGTCATTAATAATTTTTTTTTGAACTTCTATAGATACTGTTGTTTTTCCGATACCTTCTACACCCCATACTTCCGCTGTCTTCCCTTGTGGTTCTTTCAAAAACTCCGACATTTCTTTAATTTCATCTTCACATCCATAAATCATCGCTAAAGCTGATTTGCTTGTTTCATAATTTTGTCTTAGCATCTCTGTCGCAGTAGATGGGAACGATTTAGTAATCCAATTATCGATTTTTTTGTTCATTGGTTCCGATTTTGACCATCCTGGGTACGCTCCATCTAGATATGTATAGGCTGTTATTATTGGTAATCCGCTTTGGTCTATTTCACCTGTATAAAATGTCGGTTCCACTCCAGTTCCATTCTGATTCAGACAGCCTGCTGTTAGCTGTATTATTGTGTCATATTCATCTATGCCACCGATATGTTCATCTCCGCATAAGTATAGCACAACGTTCTTTTGACGAAATATCTCAATAATCCTTTCCCTTTCTCGGCGAGTGAAGCAGCCAAGCCCGTGATGGCCCAGTACAATTGTCGGTAAGTAATTTTCGTTCGCAACAAAAGCATTGGCGATGTGTTCATACCCTGCAAGAAGATTGCCGCGTTCGCCGTTTTTACCGCTTCCAATAGCTGTATTAAGATATATTATATTATACATACCGGCGACTGTTGCGATGCGGTGGTATTTATGGCGATTGTCTGTTGGAATATCTACCCACACCTGGTTAGATAATTCAGCTGCTACCATTTCGAAAAACTTGAATCTACTTGCTAAATAGTCGATGCATGGAAATTCTATGCCGTTATACGTGAGGCTTCCAGAAAAGGCTCCGTTAGCATATTCTTTATACGCCTGATCAATAAGAGCTACATCACCGCGTTCCAGATCGTGATTTCCTGGGACGATGTGAATATACCTTGGGTCTGATACTCCTGCGTTGTTGGCGATTTCACGTAGTTTCTCTGCAGCTAAACGAGCGTTTTCCTGCGTTGCTTCTTGCTGTTTTGCGAAGCGAAAATCGCCGGTATAAACAACTGCATCAACATCGATGTTTTCCTTTATATACTCGTAAAGTTTTGTCAAAAGCAGCCTTGTGTCGAAATTGCTGTTGCTAGGATTGTAATGTAGGTCGGAAATATGCAGCCATTTCATATAGGCTTCACTCCTTACAAATTGAATTGTAGATATTTCCAATTATTATAGATATCACACCAGATACTATATTCAGAGCAGAACCCCACTAGAAGAGTTTTCTTAATTCTGTTTCGTTTTCTTGGTAAAATGTGTTAAGCCAATCCATGCCACGAGCTTCTTCAAAAGCGTCTAATAACATTGCTATATCGATATCGAATTTCATCTCTTTTAGTTTATTTAGTAAATCTAAAGGTTGAATCTCGTTGTTATCATTGATTATAACTGCTAAATCTCTTAGATCCTGAACTCTGGCACTAACAAGCTTCATTCCAATTAAGTATTCTAGGTTTACCACCTTAACAACAAGGTTTGAATAATTGTGAACAACATCACAATATTGATCTAGCGGTATTGGGTTCATGTTAGAAATAGAGTTGTTTAGCCACAACTCATCGGGTCTATTGATATCGAAAGCTTCGCCAACTCTTCGTATGACTTGGCTTATCTCTATGCTTGTATTAAAGAATGCATCAATGTCAGCTGTACCTCTATATCCATGTAATTGCAATACAAACCCACCAGCGCATATTAAGACAAGCGATAAGCCAATCTTTGATAATTCGTCATTTAACATTGCAAAAATTGGCTCAAAGTTTGTAATATTATTATTTTCGTTCATTATATTCACCATTCCGCTCATTCAATTGCATCACTATTTGCAGTTTTGTTGGTATCACTTTTTCGTTTAGACTCATTATGTGTTGCTGCGTTTCTGATCCGTTATCGAATGCTGCTCTAAGCGAAACGCGCTGAAATGGTGTAAGCATTGTATTATGATACAAGCTTTCCACATCTTCCAATGTGAATAATGAACCACATTTATCGATGTATTTACGTAGATATCTAAACCATAATTTTGAATCGTTTTTAGACCGCTGTGCTACAGTTACAATGTAATCTTTCCATTCCAAAACAATCACACCCTTTTTATAATATATTATACTAATATGGTGTTTTTAAATCAATAGTTTAAACGTAAGAAAGCATCTCTGAAGATTGTAAGTCTAATTTTCCAAGTTTTTTTTAGTTGACCAAGTTCAACAAATTCTAGCATAGATTCGCTTTTGTAACTTGTTTATCAATGTCTCTTGGGCTAAGGAGTATTGGTTTTTCTGTTTTCTTCTTTTGCAATTATTGTTTTTTTCTAGATAAATATTCCAATACTGGGTTTTACGTTCCTAGCCCATTTCTTCATACGTAGTGTAATACACGCCATTAGGCTCAAACATATCCGTCGTAAGCTTATATCCGTCCGTGGTGGGTTCTATGGTTATACTTGATTCTGCAAAATAGCCTGGAGCAGTTACTTCAATATCGACGGAAAATCCACCTATTCTAGGTGTAGATATTTGGCTGCTATAGGCAACGTTTACAGTATTACCATTTTCTGTATTTATAGCCTCTTTTTTAATTAAATAATACCCCACACCTCTGTCTGTTATTGTAATGATTATGCCTTTTTGTCCTACTGCGCTTCTCCATCTTCCGCTTGCTAGTATCCTGTTCATTTCACTTTCTAACATTATATATTCTGCGCTATGTCTCGAAAATATAAGTGTTGGTACTTCTGGGTAAATATCAAATTCAATCATGTAATATTCGATTCTTGATGTTTGAAATATATGCGTCGCAAAAGACAAGCTATCAGAATCCGATATTCGCAAATTTATTTCTTCTGTCCTGCTATATGAGCCATTTGGCGTTACTGACATTCTTATATCTACATACTTTAAGTTTCCGTATTCGTCGGCAGTTGGAATTGCACTTATAACCTCATACGTACCATATTGCTCTTCTCTGGGTATTTCTTCACCAGGTATTTTGTTAAACTCATATAAGACAAGCTCATACTCCGTGTCCGTGAATATCAACGTTCCTCCTGATATATAGTTCCATACATTTTCAGTTAACAGGTCATACACAACCTCTTTTATATATTCTTGATACTCGCTGTTTTCGTGTAGACTTTCCGTGTAAGCCTCGCGCGATCTCGCTTCTGTTCTGTAAAAAGTCTTTGGCAATCTTTCATCATTAGTTTCTGTGAGCAAGATAAACTCTTCTCCGTTTTGAATAAGTGTTGCAGTACGTTCATTTCCACCCCTATCCGTCATAATAGCCGTGCCGTTTTCTTGTTCAACACAATTTCCGGGTATTCCACCCCAAGCAGTTGTTGTATAGCTTCCATTTGGGTGTATGGTTAATGTTTCCATTATAGGCGCATCGCTGTACCAATAACCTGTTATGCCCTTATTGGTGTCCTCTGTTGGCTTTGGGGTTTCTGTTTCTTTAATCTGTATATCCGTGACATCAGGGCTATTGGTTTCTATTGCTGTTATTTCGTCCTCTTCAACGGCTCTTGATATAGCGTTACGCCTTACGATGCTTGTAACAATTGCTGCTACAAGTATCACAGCGGATACTATTGCCACTATTCGAGTTGTTTTAATGTTTAACCTTTTAATGTTGTCCTACCTCCCTTTACATCACGTTAAGTAATGCTTTTGCCCACTTACCGCATTGCATTACCGCTATTAAGAGTATTATGCTGTATCCTAGTTTGCTCATTAATAGCCCGAAGAAAGCATCGCCACTGTTTGCTAAGTCTGTGATAAATGTTTCTCCAAATATCCGCAGCATGAATTTCAGCACAATTTTTTAACAATATTAACCTGAGTAAACAACACTAGATAACTTATTATACTGGTATGATGTTTCTTTATCAATAGTGTTCACAAAATTGTTTGCTATTTCGATTATTTAACGTTACAAGTTACGAGGTAACAATCCAGTGTCATTGCGAGTAGCGAAGCGACGTGGCAATCATATTAGTCGTAAATTTCGGTGTAGTAAGATTCTTCGCTACGCTCTTAAATGACACTAGTAGTGCGTACTATGTTTACTATGAATAGCCATTATAAAAAATTCTGGCACCACTATTACCAGTTACATACCAACTAAATATATCCTATATAATGATTGTATACTTGACAGCTCCATTATCTGTATGTTACTATTAGTTACGGTGCTATTAGGTATAGCTATGCATACTCTTCTTTAAATGTATTCCCAATCAAAGATATGCAACGCAAACCCTCAATAGGCACTTATACTAATGAAAGGTTTGATAAAAGATGAGGCTAATATACAATATGAGCGTTGGTAAGAAAGGGCATTTCTTCTTTGCGCTGCAGCTGGCTATGATATTTGTTTTTATCGCAATCCTTGGTTTTTCTATATCATCAAGCGATATTTTTATGGGAAAAACAAATACATTAATTGAACTGCTAAGTGGGTATCGTAAATGGTATAATGTACTATTCTATGAAACTATAATACTATCTGCTGCAGGGATAATACTCAATTTGCTTATCGTTTTGTCGGTCAACAAATCATCAAATATAGGTCCTCAGCATATATGGGGAAGCTTATTGTCGGCAATTGCTATTATAGCTGTAATGACGGCTATTGGCTCTGGCGATAAGCTAAAAGAGTATGGAAAATGGGCTGCTGAAGATATAGCTGCAATGGAAAGTGGTGAGCTTGCTACTATACAAATCTCATCCCTGAGCGGTACTGGATACAACGAAAGACTCCCCGTGCCACGCGGTGGAAATTTGCCTAAGAATCTTCGTTGTTTTCAAGTGTACGATGAAAGAAGCAGGCAAGTCGATATATATGTTCTTGATAATGAGTATGAACAAATTCGAACTATGATGGAAAATGTGTTAACAGCACAAGTGGACTATGGAAACCTAATTGGCAATCACCAAGACATTGACACGGAATACTTGGTAAAATATACACCAAGGTTTTACATTGTTGTGGAAATAACACCTGTGAAAATCGGTTGGTAAAATCCAGTGTCATTTAGGAGGGAGCCTGCGATCGAAGACTCTCAATAGTCAGCAGCTTGGTGTAATGAGATCTTTCGCTGTCGCATCTGATGACACTGATAGTGCGTACTATGTATGCAATGAATAGAAGATATATGATTTTATCACCCCATGACTAGTAACAAAAATAGCCATTTACAAATGGCTATTTTTGTTTTATGGAGTCATTGAGTAACAATGCTAGATAGTGTACTGTCTGTTAAATAATTGGCACTAGTATTGCGTTTCCGAAATGCTATATTATATACCGAGGATTTTTGTTAAACTCATTTTGTCTCATGCTTTGTTGATACGAAAGCAGCAATGAGGGCAATCAATATTCCAAACATACCACCTGATGTCATCATAGATATTTCTCCCAGGTATCCCATTTCTGAAATAACTATAATAAATATTGAAATAATAGCTAATATTAAACAAATTACAAGTGTTTTTTTATTATCAACCATTTGAAAAATCCTTTCTTCACTTGCCCTTGTCCTTAGATGTCGATATAACAGCAGTAAGACATGTTATCATTCCAAGTATGCTTCCGATTGTCACAAAGGAAACTTTATTTTGACTGGTAATATCTGATATTAAAATTACCACGAATGAAATTATTAACACCACTAAACAAACTAATATAATTTTATACGCCTTTTCCTTTGGCATCATCTCACCTCCTCTTTTAATCCGTTGTGTCATAAACCACATCGCCTGGTCTTGATGTAGACTTCTCTAGAGCTTGCCAATTTGGGTTTTCTCGAAGCTCTGTCCAGACTTCAAAGAGACTGTCTGATTTTCTGACGAAATAATGAGAATTTGTGGCTTCCTGAATTGTGAAGTAATACCAAGCACCAGGACGGTTGTCTGAAAAAGTCTTCATGTCTTCTAACATATCAGCTTCAGACTCTACATAACGCTCAAGGACATTATTGAGAAGCTGCGCCATTTCTGCTCTAGTAATGGGAGCATTTGGTCTAAAGCTACCGTCAGTATAGCCACTCACATATCCCAATTCGCTGGCTCTGACTATATATCTTTCCGCCCAGTGACCACCAATATCTGAAAAGACATCAGAAGCAGATGCTGTGGATGTATATGCTCCTCCCACATCGAATCTAACAGCGATGGTGGCAAGCTCTGCTCTCGTTATCGTCGAATCAGGTTTAAAGCTTCCGTCCTCATAACCTGTCAATACTGCTCCCCTAGTGAGTGTCGATATAGCATTATTGTACCAAACTCCTCCTCGCACATCGGGGTAATCGTTGCTTGTGCTCCATAATGCAGCTCGGCTGTCTTCTGACAGGAGCCTAAAAAATATAGTGGAAGCCTCTGCACGAGTGATGTAACTATTTGGACGAATGGTGCCATCGCTATATCCGATCATATAAGCAAAATGGTTTTCAATATCAAGTTCCACTAACGGAGGTTCTTCATCCACAATCGTTGTTTCTCGCGGTGGCTGGATTCCACCACCGCCACCGCCTCCACCTCCGCCACCAGGTGGTGATGATGGTGGTGTAGATGGTGGAGTTGAAGGCGGTGTTGTCGGTGGCGCAACTAAAACGCGACCCATGACTTGCGGACTTGTTATGGAAATTAGGTTCGGTTCTGCAGTAATTAGACCCAGAGAATCAACAATGACATATTTTAGCATAGTTGCTCCATTTGTCGCCAAGGCTGTATCGCTGGGAAATCCACTCGCTGCTGTATCTAGCTTAATTTTATATGAATAGCTGTATATATACGTTTCGCTCCCAGCTGCTCCCATACCAACTGGTGTCATCCCGGTAAGGTCTAAAGATAAAGTATTAGCATCAAAAGAAGCAAATGGAGCTCCTATGACCTTACCACTTCCGTCGATGTTTTCATCAAAGATGATATAATTACCCATGGGTACACTCAGCGTCCAAGCCTGTGCTCTGTATCGAATAAGCTCCGTTGTTTTAGCAGCTATGGCTCTCAGGTTGTCAGCCAGCTCCGTTTGGGTTTCAGAAGAAAAAGCACAATCAGCGTCAAATGCGACCTGTTGCTCGAGCCAATCCACAGCGGTGAGGTTATCAGTTTCTTCATCGGTTGTATTATATGCAACTGTATATAACAGAGCGTTGTAAAAATAGTTTTCACTTCCCATTTTTAGCTGCTGAGAAATCTGAGAAACTGCACTTCTTGCCAAGGGCACAGCAAATGGAGTAGAGCTTAGATTTGATCTTGTAATCATTGCATAATTCATATTATCGTGATTTGTATATCCCACATCGAGTTGTCCACCCTGTTCTTTGCGGTCGTTGGGTTCACCATCGGTTAGTAGAATAACAAAGCGGTTTCCAATGGCGTTCCCATCAGCAGTTTTCGGAGCAATAGCATAGGGTCCAGTAACTGCACTACCATAAAGATTTCTAGCCATCATTACCCCACCTTGCATAAAGGTCCCTTCTGGCTCCGTCTGATATTTTATATAGTTAAATGAACTAGCATTAATACCGTCAATTGTGTCTATAAGAGTCTGAAGATTAGTAGGATCGTTGATATCGATCCAACTATTGACCAGCACTGCATTTCTTCCGAAAGTGACTATAGATACCATTCTCTTTGCACTACCAGCATCACTGGCGAATATTCCTAAAAATTCTTTGGCAGCCTCTATCGCATGTCCCATTCTGCTGTCGGCTTTTGGAATCGATAAATAATCAACTGGACTAATAAGCTGCGGCCAACCTGTGCTAGTGCTAAAATCACGGCGAATCCAATACTCCTCGGTATCATTTAATATGACACCGGTTTGCTGATGATAATAATATGAACCTAGTCCATATTGTTCTCCAAAGTAAAGATATTCGCCCGGATGAGTCGCTGATTCTGGTAGTGGTTCATTGGTTTCAGGATTCCTTGGCACAGGATAAACATCAACATGCTGAAATGCATCGACACCAGATATTGCTGCTAGAGAACCTTGTGGGCTGGTCATGCTAGCAGATATGTCAAGAACTAAAACAACCGCTGCATCAGGTGAGAAGTCAACTTCCTCGATGTTAAATGAGGTCTCGACTTCAATGGTGACTATGAATTCATTTTCTCCAAGTACGTTACCCATAGAGTCTAGGTCACTTATTGATTGTTTTGTGCTAATAATACTATTTGGCGAAGGACCAATTAGCGTAGGGTTATTCGTTACCTCTTGGGCGTTAGCGTTCCAAAACACTGTCGATGCTGCTTTAGCGCTTCCAGCATCAGCTGCTCTCCCAGACCCGCTGACGATTTGGTCAAATGATCCCGATGATGCATAAGCTGCATATATCGATAAACCCATCAGCATTGATAATGAAAGGATAATTGATATTGCTTTGTTTGTCTTTCTGTGTGTCATAGACTTTTTGTAAAACATACTTGCTCCTCCTGATAGTTTATATTTTCTGTAGGTTTACGAGCTTACTTAATCAAACTTGCCCTTATAGAAATAGGGCTACTAATATTGTTGCTATTAGTAACATATCTACTAGGTATTGTCAAGTATATTTTCAAAAAAAAGATGACAAGCCCTTTTGACTTGTCATCATAAAATATAGAAAACATGGTTATTTACTGGTTAAAAACTAATTCCTTCGCTTACAAAAAATACTACTCCTCAACCATAGACTTAATATTACTTACTTCTTTATCCCTCAAAGCCCGAAACCAATCGACACTGAATTGAAGACCATCTATGCCATATTGTATGGTATGCCTTTGATAATCTTCAATACTGTTTGCGCTTTCATTGGCATCTGAACATTCTGTTGCCTTTAGTATACCTTCCAAGTATTCTGGGTCATTTATCCAGACGCTAAGAGCTTGCTGGATATCAGTAGAGCCATATGTGGCAACGCTGTTCCAAATCAAAGAGACATATGCAAGCTCCATTTCCAGTTTTTCCAGCATTTCATTCAGGAGTTCTATACGCTTTTTACTAGGCAATAAACCCATAAATAAAAATTTGCCCAACTCCATATTTTTTGTATTTGTCATGTCAGCTGGCGTGGAAAGCCACTCAATAAACATTTCACGTCCTTTATCGGTGATGGAATATTGCTTTTTATTTACGCTGTTTTCAACAAATTCTGTGTAGGTTACCATTTCTGATGTTAATAGCCTCTTCAATGCTGCTTGGATGCTTCCGCTACTATCGCTACACATACTTTTAAAACTAGTCTTTATGATGTTGCGAATCTCATACAAAGTAAGTCTTTTTAACATTAAAATCCCTAAAATAATTTTTTCCATCTCGTAACAAATACCTCCTAGTTTTCTCTTCACTCATTAAATCAATTACTATAACTATAATATATATGTAAAAAATGTCAATACTTTCTGTTATTTATACAATTTTTGTCCATATATGGTAAAGCCAAGCAGTTATAGTAATATAACCGCTTGGCGTTTATTATTGACAATTGATTGGATTTATTTCAATATCAAATTAACAAGCTTATTTTTCACCACAATAGTCCGAACAATTTCTTTTCCATCGATGATGTTCTTTATTTTTTCATCGTTGGTTACAATTTCAACAACAGTATCGTCCTCAATATCCATATCAACTACAACAGTACCTCGTAGTTTTCCTCCAATTTGCACTGCAATTTCCCGCTGCGCTTCTTGGGTTTTACTCTCTTCGTATTCGGGCCATGGAGAAGCTGCAGCATATCCTTCGAAACCTTGAAGCTTCCAAAGTTCCTCTGCAATATGGGGAGCAAAGGGCGAGAGCAAAGATAAAAGCACTTTTACATCGCCACGGCTGGGAGCTTTATCGTAAAAATCATTCACCAGTGCCATTAATGTGGCAATTGCTGTGTTGAATTTCAAGATCTCGATGTCATTTCCAACCTTTTTAATTGCCTTATGCACAGCCAATTCATGGGTCTCGGAAATCTCATCAGTACCATCTAAGAGCTCCCAAGAAAGATTCCACAAACGATCTAAAAATCTTTTACAACCCCTTACAGCTCTTTGTGACCAGGGTGCCGTCTTTTCAAAATCTCCAATGAACATTATGTACAGGCGCATGGTATCAGTACCGAATTCTTTAATGATATCATCAGGATTAATAACATTGCCCCTAGATTTACTCATTTTTTGCCCATCTTCGGCAAGAATCATACCTTGGCTTGTGCGCTTTGCATAGGGCTCCACTGTGGGAACTACTCCTATATCATAGAGAAACTTATGCCAAAAGCGTGAATAGAGCAAATGCAAGGTTGTATGCTCCATACCGCCGTTGTACCAATCCACGGGTGTCCAATATTCCAATGCTTCCCGTGAAGCTAAAGTGTCTGAATTGTCTGAATCTGTATAGCGCAAGTAATACCAGCTTGAGCCAGCCCATTGGGGCATGGTATCAGTTTCTCTCTGGGCAGGACCTCCGCATTTTGGACAGCTTGCCTCTAGCCACTCTTCCATGGCAGCAAGGGGTGACTCTCCTGTTTCAGTTGTCTCATATTTTTCCACATTGGGTAATACCAGTGGTAGCTCGCTTTCTGGTATGGCAACATATCCACATTTTTCGCAGAAGACTATTGGTATTGGCTCTCCCCAATAACGCTGGCGGGAAAAAACCCAGTCACGAAGTTTGAAATTTACTTTTTCCTCTCCAAGATTTTCATCCCTTAGCCAATCGGTGATCTTAGCGATTGCTTCTTCCACTGATAATCCGTCTAAGATCCCCGAGTTCACCATTATTCCTTCATCGCAGTCTTCATAAGCTTCTTTTTCGATGTCTCCACCAGCTACAACCTCGACAATGGGTAAATCAAATTGTTTAGCAAACTCCCAGTCACGCTGATCGTGTCCCGGTACTGCCATAATAGCACCGGTTCCATATGATGCTAATACATAATCAGAAATAAAAATTGGTATTTCTTCATTAGTAGCAGGGTTAATGGCACATATACCTTTTATTTCCACCCCGGTTTTCACTCGAACCAGCTCTGTGCGTTCGAAATCGGTCTTTTTCGCAGCTGCATCTTGATATGCTTTAACTTCATCGCTGTTTTCCACAGTCCAATTCTTCAGCAAGTTATGCTCCGGCGAGATAACCATATAAGTGGCACCATAAATGGTATCAGGTCTGGTGGTATACACCCTCAAAGTGTCACCAGTTGTGGTTTTGAAGTCTATTTCAGCTCCCACGGAACGCCCTATCCAATTTCGTTGCTGGCTTTTCACCCTATCTGGATAATCAACTAAATCAAGGTCATCCACAAGCCGCTGGGCATATTGGGTAATCCGAAGCATCCATTGGCTTTTTTCCCTTCTGACAACTTCAGAGCCACAGCGTTCACATACTCCCTCAACGACTTCTTCATTTGCAAGGACGCAATGGCATGATGTACACCAATTGACAGGTATAAGGGCTTTATATGCAAGTCCCTGTTCAAACATTTTTAAGAAAATCCATTGAGTCCACTTGTAGTAATCTGGGTCTGTTGTATCGACGCATCTATCCCAATCAAAGCCATATCCCAGCATTTTCAGCTGCTCTGTGAAACGCTTTATATTATCCCGGGTAACATCCGCGGGGTGCATTTTATTTTTTATTGCATAATTCTCCGTTGGAAGCCCGAAAGCGTCAAATCCAATGGGGAAAAGGACATTGTAACCTTGCTTACGCCTTTTTCTAGAAACGATGTCCATGGCGGTAAAAGGTCTCGGATGTCCGACGTGCAAGCCCTCCCCAGATGGGTAGGGAAACTCTATTAAAGCAAAAAACTTGGGTTTATCACTTCCGTTTATGGCACGAAAAGGTTTTTCCTTTTCCCATATGTCTTGCCATTTCGACTCAATTTCTAAAAATTCATATTTCATGTTGCTTCGCTCCCCAATCCTAATTCCACATCTTCAGCATCGCTCCATAATCGTTCAAGGGTATAAAAGGAACGTATATCTTCGAGGAAAAGATGGACAACAACACAGGCATAATCCATCAGCACCCATCCACCTGCTCTGTCGCCTTCCCGTCTCCTTGGCACTTCACCGTTTTCTTCCAGAATCTTTTCCACCTCATCGGTAAGGGTTTTGAGGTGAGTTGTGGAATTTGCGGTACAAATTACAAAATAGTCCGCAAGGGTAGTTACCTCTGTGGTTCTTAGTAATTTTATATCTCTGGCGTTCTTGCTGTCAAGAGCATTTACTATAAGTTTTGCAACATTATCTGGAGAAAGCATTATTGTACTGTCCTTTTTAATTGGTATTTTCATATGATATTACCCTCAATGAGATTTTCTATATTCAAATAAATCACAATGTTCATTCATATGAAGGCTCGGTTTCATGGGAGCTTAATCCCCCATCTATTGTGTTTAAATTATCTGATGGACCTTCTTCATGATTTTCGATGGGATACTCTATCATGGGTATTTCATCATTTGTATCATCATCGGAATTAGCGAAATCCTCTATTTCACCATTACTATCAAAATATTCATCAGTTGGTGAATCAACATATCCCTCATCGTTATAATTATCGATATTTTCTAATATATCATCAAGCTCATCTAATTCATTGTTTTGTTCATTATCAATTTCATCTTCTGAAATATCAAGCACTTGTTCGTCCACATCACTATCGGATGCCTGTGGTACTGTACTGCTTGTGGGAGGCTGATATTCACTGCCACTTCCACCAGAACTGCTTGAACTAGACGTGCTGCTATCAGTGCTAGTAGTGCTGGAAGATATTATCCCTGTGCTATATTGTCCCCAGGTGGCATCTCCCCTGCGGTTTCCATCGGTGGCATATAAATACCGATCAGTTCCGCGAGTTAGAATACTCACGCTATCCGATGTAACCGATTCAATAAAAGGATTCAACTTTTCATTGATTAATTCCAGCCATTCATCGAGGTAAATGGTCACATAGGACTGGTTGCCAACCCAATCATGATAATTGCCTGGCATAACATCAAATTCAATAGCATCAACATTGATTTTTAAAAATTGATTAGCAAACCATATTAAAGAGCTCAAGTCTATATCTGTTTTTACATATTTTAAGATGATATTGGCTAATTCATTGACGCTCAATGAGCTTCGTTTGGCAAGTATTTGTGAAGCAGCAGACATTAAAAAACTCTGCTGTGTATTAATCCTACCTATGTCCTGGTCAGAGTATCCGGCTCTATATCGAAGAACCTCCAAAGCCTGCCTACCACTAAGGTGTTGCATTCCCCTGGAATAATGAATCGATAAGCCTCCAGCCTCGTCAACATAGTTCATACTAACAGGAATTTCAAAGTCTACACCATCAATAGCGTCAACAAGGGCAACGAATGCCCTCATATCCACTAAAACCCAATAATCAACCTCGAAACCCAGCACATCGGCAAATGTTTCTACGGTGGCATGCATTCCATCATTGAGGGATTTTTCCTCCCAGCCGTGTCTCTGGCGCATATTGGAATAAATGGAATTTGCCTTTTTCAAGCTCCAGCTGACATTAACCAAGGTGTCTCTAGGAATACTGACCACATCGATTTTGCCATCTGTTGTATCAAAAGAAGCCACCATAATCACATCGGTATTTCCTCCTTCTGCGTCAGTTGCTAAAAGGAGAAAAGTGTATTTTGCCATGTCTCTTACAGTATTACCCGCAGCTAAAGCTTGTTCGCCATTTGCTACAGTTTGTGGATTTGGGCTTACTGTGTCGTCCAATGGGGGGCGATCCGGTCTGGGTTCTAGTTTTACGGGAGGTCGCGTGCTCAAAGCAGTTTTTATATAAAAATATATGCTAACGCTTGCTATAGCAATTACAGATAGAACTATAACAGCGATTCTTTTTTTTATGCTAGTCTTTCCCTTTATTTTATTATCCTCTGTTTTATCAAAGGATTCTGGCGGCACTTTTGTTGTATCAGAAATATTCTTGCTTAAATGCTGTGCCTTTCTTTTGCTTCCGGTGATTTTCATTGGATTTCTCCCCTTTATGCCACTGGGCATAGATTCCTGGAGCTATCATAGACTTAAACTGCATCAGATATTTATAGCTTATGTGGCAGTTTATGGGTTTCATTGAAAGGTGAACAATTTATGTTCCTAGTAAAAAATCAAGTGCTTCTTGAGATAAAGGATTCGGTGTAATTCCATTGTCGTATAAGTCTTGTAAACTTATTTTAAGACCAAGTATCATTGCTTCGTTGAGATTTTCATAAGCAACTTTCCTTAGCTCCTCAACTCCTGGAAAATCCCTTTCAACTTCGATAAAATCAGCAATAAAAATGATTTTTTCCAAGTCTGACATGTCTACTTTTCCTGTAGTGTGACAATAAATCGCATCAAATACTGCATCTGATACACCAAATTCTGACTTTGCCAAAAGAGCACCGGTTTTCGCATGCATAAGCTTTTCTTCAGCGATTTCCACTTCAGTGGGGGTTATTCCATGTTCAGAGAAGACTTTGATGTTTTCCTCAAGGCTTAGCATCTTTGTGATGTCATGAAGTATTGCAGCCTCTCTGGCATCATCAATATCCACAGCCCATCGCTTTGCTAAAGCTATCGCTTCAATTTCACAGCCTTTGACATGGGCAACTCTCCTCGAATCAAGCCTAGCCAATGAACGCTCCCTAAGCCAGTCCCAATCTGCTTTTGCTCCATAAAGCCGATTTGATATAATGTACGAATAATTTGTATCGGTAATGTATCCAATACCCTCACGTTGGGAGAATTGTTGCCGCAATTGGGAAGAAGATATTTCAACTGCATCGCTTTGAACTATTTCTGTTTCAATGTTATATTCATCTTTTAGCTTTTGGGAATGCTCTAATATGCTTTGTAAATCCATTGCACCTCTTGAAAATACTGCTGGAATTACAGCTGAAAGAAGATAACTACTATCTTTCCATGTTTCAAGTGTTAAATACATATCTGTTCCAACCAACAAAAACATTTGAGCATCAGGATATTGTTCTTTTAGTTTGGCAACTGTTTGTGAAGTATAAATTGGCTTTTCACTAAATATCTCCATATCAGAAATTTCAGCTTGGGCAATGTTTTGAAATGCTCCCCTTGTCATATGAAGGCGCATTTGAGCACTGGGACTATCTTCTGGTAGGCTTTTATGGGGTGGAATTCCAGCTGGGATGATAATAAGCTTATCAAGCGCAAGCTGATCTACTGCAGCTTTCGCTCCACGAAAATGCCCTATATGGGGTGGATTAAATGTTCCCCCGAATATCCCAATTCTCAATACCAATCACCTAATTCCTAATTCCTATCAATCAATGCATCAGCAAGTTGCTTGAGAGCCTTCCCCCTGTGGGAAATAGCGTTTTTTTCAATTGGTGACAACTCACCAATTGTCTTATCCATTCCCGAGGGCATAAAAACAGGGTCATAGCCAAAGCCGTTTTCGCCCCTTGGCTCTTTAACGATTATCCCAATGCACTCGCCAGTGACAGTGATTAAATCACCATTGGGAAAAGCGCAAGCCACAGCGCATACGAATTTAGCCTCCCTTTGGGTAATATGTTCCATGTTAGCTAGTAGATACATACAGCGTTCCAAGTCGCTGAGCTCATCTCCGCCATAGGAGCTTGAATATATTCCGGGCTGGTCTCCTAAAGCATCCACTACCAAGCCAGAATCATCACCGATGGAAGCCAGACTTGTCAAATCGCATATACTTTGTGCTTTTATTATTGCATTTTCAATAAATGTTAAGCCGGTTTCCTCAATATCCACATTGAGTCCCATTTTTACTCTACCAACGGCTTGTATACCATATCCAGCTAGGATTTCGCTCATTTCTGCTACTTTACCGATATTTCCGGTGGCAAGGACAAATTTTTCATTATTCATTCAAGAATCGCCTCCGTGAATTCCCAAGCATTAAACTCTATTAAATCATCGAGTTTTTCCCCAACACCAACGAGTTTTACAGGAATTTTCAATTGCTCGGCTATGGAATAAACAATTCCACCCTTTGCCGTACCATCGAGTTTTGTTAAAATAATACCAGTGATGTCTGCGATTTCATTGAACTCACGAGCTTGAATAACTCCATTTTGACCTGTGGTAGCATCGATAACCAGTAAGGTTTCAATATTCGATTCTGGAAGTTCCCTATGAATGATTCTACTGATTTTAGAAAGCTCATTCATCAAGTTGGATTTGTTATGTAAACGTCCAGCTGTGTCACAAATGAGAACATCCACCGCTCTTGCTTTGGCAGCATTTATGCCATCGAAAATGACCGATGCAGGATCTGCGCCTTCATCCCTGCGGACTATTTCCGAACCCACTCGTGTTGCCCAAACACCAAGCTGCTCTCCAGCAGCGGCGCGAAATGTATCACCGGCACATAAAAGGGTTTTTTTTCCTTCATTGTTGAGTTTCATCGCCAACTTCCCTATTGAAGTTGTCTTCCCAACTCCATTTACACCAATTACCAAAATAACTGAGGGTTGTGTATCCAGCCTAAGCCTTGTTTCGCCCACATCGAGAAGCAGCGTCAAAATACTTACAAGAGCCGCTTTTGCTTCTACTCCAGTCTTTATTCCATTATATCTAACAGTTTCCCTCAATTGCTGTACAGCAACAGTTGTGGTCGCCACTCCCAAGTCGGCCATTATAAGGGTCTCTTCCAACTCCTCATAAAAATCCTCCCCCACAGCACCCATAAAGGAAAAGACACTATTCAATCGTTGAGAAAAGCTATTCCGAGTCCGAGCCAACCCCTCACGAAGCTTTGTAAATATACTCAATGCAAACCAAAACCTTTCAGTTAATTAATAATTAATGATTAATAATGAATAATTATTCCAATAGCTTATTGTTAATTATACATTGTTCATCGTTCATTGTTTCCAAGGCGGCGCGTCAGGGATGCCGCGCCCTACGAGTGTCATTGTATTGTGGTGCATTTTAGGATAATTGTTAATTGTTAATTGTTAATTGTTAATTGTTTTTCCGCTTCCTCCAGATCCAGATGGAGGATTCGGGAGACTCCCATTTCTTGCATTGTTACACCGTATAAGACATCTGCTTGTTCCATTGTTGCTCGTTTGTGGGATATTACTATCATTTGGGTATTATTCGACATTCTTCGCATATAGGAAGCAAACCTTGCCACATTGGCATCATCTAAAGCAGCATCAATTTCATCTATTACCACAAAAGGCGGAGGTCGAACAGCGAGAATTGCAAAATAAATCGCAATGGCTACAAATGCTTTTTCCCCTCCAGAAAGTAGAGTTATTGTTTTTAAAGATTTTCCAGGTGGTTGAACTTGGATTTCGATTCCGCTTGATAATATATCTTCCGGTTCTTCCAACATTAAGGAAGCATTCCCGCCACCAAAGAGCTCTTTGAATGTTTTTTCAAAGCTCTCGTTAATCAAAGCAAACTCACGAACGAAAATTTCTTGCATATGCGTTGTAATATCGGAAATAATCGAGAGTAGCTCTTTTTTAGCATTTTCCACATCGTCCCTTTGGGAAGTCAAAAAAGAATATCGTTCATTGATACGGGAAAATTGCTCGATGGCTCCAATATTTGGCTCGCCCAATTGGTTCATTTGTGATTTTATCGACCTTATGTTTCTTTGTGCATCGGTTAAATTATCTATTGGCATTGCAGCGTTTAGAGCTGAGCTTCTAGTCAGTTCATATGTGTCCCAAAGTCTATCGACGATTTGCTTTTCTTCCATTGCTGCGGCAAGCTTTCTTTGTTCCAGTCTAGAACACTCTCGCTCAAGATTCAAAGTCTCTTGGTTTTTGTTTTGTATATCCCTATTTAACTGACTCCTGCTACCTTCAATTTCAAGCTTTTCCGTATTGATTTTCGCCACTCGCTGTTTATACTCTTCAATGTCTGCATTGACTGTCACTGCTTTTCTTTGATTGTCCAGTATTTGCAGTTGAATTTCATCGTTTTTTTGTTTCAGTTCATCAATTGTAAGGAGTTGGCGTTCTCTATTACCTTCCATTTCATCCCTAATTGCACTTAATTCATTAATTGTTTTAACAAGTGCAGCATTTTCTGCATCAAGGGATGCCTTGTCTGCAGCTAGTTTCGATAATATATCACCAAGAGCCTCTCGCTCTTTTGATAATAATTCCTGACCTTGGGCAGCTTTGTCATATTGCTTTTTTATATCGTCCCACTTGTTTTCCAATATTACAATTAAGTCTTTTATTTCTTCGGTTTCTTTGGAATTTGTGTCCATACGCCCATTGATGACTTTAAGCGCGCTTTCTCGTGATGATATATCTCCCCTTGCGATTTCCAATAATTGGTTCTGATGATCAAGCTCGCTTTGAAGCAAAATTAGCCCATCTTGAATTGTTCGCAATTCGTTGCGAGCAACATCAAGTTCGTATTCAGAAGCCTTCAGCTCTCGATTGCAGTCCTCTTGCTCTCTACTGCTCGTGCTTATATCATCAGAGAGTCTAAGCAGCTGACTTTCGATTCTTTCCAACTCATTAGCTCTTGATAAAATCCCCGAAGCAGAAGCGGTGGAGCCACCAGTCATGGATCCGCCAGCATTGATAACTTGCCCATCTAAACTAACAACCCTATATCGATAATTATTTTTTCTAGCAATGCGAAGGGCACTATTAATATCATCGGAAATAATAACTCTTCCCAGCAGACTTGCATAAATACCAGAATAGATGGAATCATATTCGATGAGGTTCACAGCGACTCCTTGGAATCCTTCGTCGCCATTTACTTCGTTTTCGTCGATAATTCTACCATTTATCGTGGAAACTGGCAGAAAAGTTGCTCTTCCTTCATCATTTCGCTGGAGTTGATTTATAGCTGCTTTTCCATCATCTTCAGTTTTCACTATGATATTTTGCATGGCAGCACCCAGAGCGGTCTCAATCGCTGCTGTATACTTGTCTTTTGTCTTAACAAGACTAGCCACTGTTCCACAAATATTCTTTAAAGACCCCCGTGATGACTCCTGCATGACATACTTCACAGCCTTTGAATAACCTTGGTAATCCCTTTCCAAATCCGAAAGTAGATTTTTTCTAGACTGAAGTGTTTGTCTTTCTCTCTGGAGACGCTGGGATTTTTCATTTGCTTTTGCCGCTTTGTCTGCTCTATTATCAACTTTTAATTGTAATCCAGCAATGACATTATTTTGACTAATAAGCTCGTCTTTTGCTTTATTGAGTTTTTCAGCGTAATTATCAGCTGCTTCTTTTAATGATAAAAGACTTGTTCCAAAGATTGCCAATTCATGTTTTGCTGTGTTTTCTGAGTCGAGGAGTTCTTGAGCCTGCATAGCCAAGGCAGATAGTTTTCCCCTGGCATCTGCCAATTCTGCTCTTCCATCATCCTCACTTTTCATTAAGTCAGCTAATTCTTTAGAACGCTCTCCAGCCAAAACTGTGATTTTTTCAATTTCTTTAAGGACTCCATTTACTTTTTCGTCAAGTTTAGATAAACCTTGGGATATTTCCAATAGACGGCTTTGCCTGTCTAAAATCTGAGCGCCAACACCACCTTGTTGACCCTCTTGGTTTTGTACATCCAGGTTAATCCTTTCTATTTGCTCCACATTGCTTTGAATCTGCGACAAATGAACAGCTACAAAACTTTCCAATTCTCCCAGATTTACTTCCTCTGAGGCAATTTGCTCCCTTAGGCTTTCCGCTTCTATATCCCTTTGGCGCATGGATGCAGTGAGCTCCTCTAGCTGCGTAAAAGCAGATTCCAGCTCCAATGAAACAGCCTCTAAAGACTGCTGTGCAACGAGATGGTCGTCAGCTGCCTTAGAAGCTCGCAGTTTGAGGGATTCAAGCTCCCGTAGCCACACCGAAACTTCCAATGAACGAAGCTCATCTCGTAATAATAAATATTTTTTTGCAATTTCGGCTTGCTCGCGCAGGGGCTCGATTTGCATTTCCAATTCCGAAATTTTATCTCCGATTCTCAAAAGGTTCTCATCTGTTTGAGACAGCTTTCTTTCTGACTCCTCTTTTCTATGTCTGTGTTTTGATATACCAGCTGCTTCTTCAAATATTTCCCTTCTATCTTTGCTCTTAGACGACAAAATATCTGCTATCTTTCCTTGACCTATAATACTGTAACCTTCCCGTCCCAGTCCAGTATCCATAAAAAGTTCGTTAACATCCCTTAATCTAACTTGGTTTTTGTTAATATAGTATTCGCTCTCACCAGAGCGGTAATATCGCCTTGTTATCATCACTTCGCTACTATCAAGGGGAAATCTTTGACTTGAATTGTCTAAAATTAACGAAACTTCGGCAAAACCCAATTGGGAACGCCTTTGGGTGCCGCCGAATATGACATCCTCCATTTTTCCGCTACGCAATGACCTGGTTGATTGTTCCCCCATGACCCACATGATGGCATCGGAAATATTCGATTTACCGCTGCCGTTGGGACCAACAACACCGGTGATGGGCTTTTCGAAAAGCAAACGTGTTTTTTCAGGAAAAGACTTGAATCCCTGCATTTCAATGGATCTTAAGTACAGCTTTAACACCAACCCTATAATATGTTTGTCTTTCAAAGGATTATATACTTTTTTTCAAGCAATTTCAATGAAAATATCATCAAATTCCATAGTAGTTTCAATTACCTTGATGCTTTTTAATGAAAAATACTCTTTGAGATAATTTATGTTGCTCCGATGCTGCCCCACCATTTTCGACCTTGCTCCCAAGGGAACAAAAATAGTAGCATTTTCACCTTTGGGCAAGCTTTCCAAGAGTGCAGTAACCTTTTTACGATACATCCTTGAATATACAAGTTCGCCCAACGCAGGATGATAAGCACCCGCCACAGCGTCTCCAGCTGTCAAAGACTCCGTAGGGTTCAATCCAAGCCTCAATATAGGCACTCTCGCTTCAATGAATAATTCACAAAGCTCTACACAATATTCTATGGCATCCTCAATGGTATGCTCACGATATGCTCCATTTTGCCACATATCATGTAATTGGGTGTTCGCTACTACAACAGTGGGATAGATTCTAACAGCATCCGCTTCCATTTCAATAAAACGCTTTGCGGTAAAAATGGATTTTTCGATGCTATCGCCTGGTAAGCCTGTCATCATTTGTAACACTAGGGTAAGTCCAGCTTTTTTTATAAGCTTCGCAGCTATATCAACATGGGAAGCATTGTGACCACGTTTTGACAAAAGTAGCACATCATCGCACATAGATTGAGCTCCCAGTTCGATTGTATCTACACCATAACCGATTAGCCTGTCAATGATACTCCCATCAATGAGGTCTGGTCGCGTGGAAATCCTTATGCTTCTGTCTTTATGTCCATTTACGAATGAGTACGCTGCACCTAAAAGCTCATTTTGAACTTCAACTGGTATGCCAGTGAAGCTTCCTCCATAAAAAGCAATTTCCGCAGGGTAGTCAGTGGTGAAAAAACTACCTGCGGCATCTATGACATCCTTTGAAGTTGCGCTCTTCTGTGCACCTGATATCTTGTTTTGGTTGCAAAAAACACAAGCATGATTACAGCCATTATTGGGTATAAAAAAAGGCAATATTTGTTTTTTTGCTTTCATTTTGCCATACTCTCCAGTGCCACCCTCGCTGCGTCTTGCTCTGCTTCTTTTTTGCTTTTACCTGTGCCGAGCCCAATTGAAACATGGTTGAGGCGAACCTCAACAGTATATATTTTCAAATGATCCGGACCCTTTTCACCTGTTACTCGATAATCAAGGGTCTGACAAGCCTTTTCTTGAATAATTTCCTGAAGCCTCGTTTTATAATCACTTTGCCCAAATTCCAAGTCTGATACTTTTTCTCCAAGGAAGTTACTAACAAAACTATATACCGGTTCAAAGCCCCCATCAAGATATATGGCACCAATAACAGCTTCCAAAGCATCTGCCAAAATAGACGGACGCAAGCGTCCGCCACTCTTTTCCTCACCTTTACCAAGATGAAGACAGCTTCCCAAATCAATTGCAGTGGCGATTGATACTAAGCTTTTTTCACATACCAACTCTGCTCGAAGTCTGGTCATTTGTCCTTCTGGCATATCCTTATCAGCAGTGTAAATAATCGTAGCTACAGTCATCCCCAAGACAGAATCACCAAGAAATTCCAATCTTTCATTACTGGAGGAGCCGCTTTTTCTGTTTTCGTTAGCATAAGAACTATGGGTAAGAGCAGTATCAAGCAATACCAAATCATTAAAGCTATATTCCAATATATTTTGGAGCTTTTCGAGATTATCTATATTTATAGTTATCGCCACCTTATGCAACTGCCAGTATTTCGTATATAGTATACTAGTCAGTCGATATTATCCGATAAAAAGCGCACAACATCGCCAACTGTAACAAGTTCCCTGGCAATCTCTTCATCGACTTCGGGGATGTTGAACTCTTCCTCGATTGCCATAATCAAATCCACAGCATCAAGGGAGTCAATACCCAAGTCATCTGTAAAGGATGTGTCCAATGTAATCGAATATTCGTCAATGGTAAATTGAATCGCAATTATTATGCGAAGCCTATCAAAAATCACAGCAATCACCTCAATACTTAAAATTTCATATATTCCACGCTCTCATATAGCCGAGAAGCAATGTCAGCTTTGACTGCCCTCGCTGCTTGTCTAATAGCGTTTGTAATAGCCTGGGCATTTGATGAGCCGTGGGCTTTTATAACTGGTTTTGAAATCCCCAACAAGGCAGTACCGCCAACGGCATCGGGATTTAATCTATCTTTTATGGCACTAATGTTCTTTTTTACAAGTAGTGCTGATAGCTTGGTCTTGATGTTATTGCTAAACATCGTTTTTATTTCCCCCATGAGAAAAGCAGATGTTCCTTCAAGTGCCTTTAGGACAATATTACCCGTGAACCCATCTGCCACAAGGACATCACAAGCACCGTTCATTGCTTCTTTCGCTTCCACATTGCCCACAAAATTTAATCTACCGGCACTGGAGGCACTTTCCAGTATTTTATAAGTCTCCAACTGAAGCTCCGTTCCCTTTGTAGCTTCTGTTCCAATATTCAACAAGCCAATACGTGCTGATTCCAAATCGAAAATATCGGAAGCATAATAAGAGCCCATATATGCGAATTGTACTAGATATTCCACTGTACACTGTGCATTTGCTCCAGCATCAATTAAGACAAAACCACCTTTGGGATTTGGTATCACTGGTGCCAGTGCTGCTCTTCGTATACCATTAATACGCTTCACAATTAAAGTGGCACCCGTTAATAAGGCTCCTGTGTTTCCTGCAGAAACCATAGCATCACCAGCACCATCTCGCAAAAGCTCCAGAGCAACAGTCATGGAGGAATCCTTTTTGCTACGGATGGCATTGGCTGGGTCATCCTCCATTTCTATCACTTGGCTCGCATTGACAATCTCTAAGTATTCGTCAATGACTGGTTTAGGAATCTTTTCAAGTAAAGGTAAAATTTCCTCTTCTTTACCGCAAAGAACGGCTTTCACACCAAGAAGCTTTATTGCAGCAAGGGTGCCACTGACTATCTCCTGTGGAGCTTTGTCTCCACTCATAGCATCAACGATGATTTTCATTATATATCCCGCCTTTTTCCACTTTGCTTCACATATTCATCAATTTCTAACAATGCCCTGTCGGAAATGGCAAGGTTTTTATCTCGCTTGTTTTTTACTCTCTTTTCTAAGGGTTCAATCAATCCAAAATTAATATTCATAGGTTGAAAGTTTGAAACAGCACCCTGGGAAATATATAATGCAAGAGAACCAATCGCAGTTTGTTTTGAAAAATCCGCTGGGGGCTGGGATAATAATTCCCGCGCCGTTTCAATTCCAGTCAAAAGACCTGAAGCCGCAGATTCCACATAGCCTTCAACACCGGTAATCTGTCCTGAAAAACTAATTTTTGGATTGCTTCTCAATCGATTATATCGATCAAGGAGCTTTGGTGAATCAATATAAGTGTTTCTATGCATTACCCCATATCTAACGAATTTTGATTCTCGCAATGCTGGAATCATGGAAAAGACTCGTTTTTGTTCTGCAAACTTTAGATGAGTCTGGAAACCGACAAGGTTATACAAACTCCCTTCGATGTTTTCTTTGCGTAATTGCACAACAGCATATGGCTGCTTTCCAGTTCTTGGATCTTCAAGCCCCACTGGTTTCAAAGGTCCATAGCGCATGGTGTCTATTCCTCGCCTTGCCATGACCTCAATGGGTATACAACCTTCAAAGATTTTCTTTTCTTCAAAATCTCGAACCTGGGCAAGGCTTGCTCCAATAAGCTCTGAATAAAAGCTTTTGTACTCTTCTTCATTCATTGGGCAATTAATATAATCTGCATCTCCTTTTCCATATCGGGATGCGAAATAAGCGTTTTCCATATCGATGCTTTCAAAGGTGACAATCGGTGCTGCCGCATCGAAAAAACTGAGCATTTCATCATTTTCGAAAAGCAAGCCAAGGTTTTTTGCCAATTTATCGGATGTTAATGGTCCCGTTGCAACGATGATTTTTCCATCAGGAATATCTGTGACCTCACGCTCGCTTATTGTAATTAGCGGATGCTCACGTATCATTGATGTAACCATAGATGAAAATACTTTTCTATCCACAGCCAAAGCACTTCCAGCTGGCACCCTCGTCCTATCGGCGCACATCATGATAATGCTATCGAGCCTGCGCATTTCTTCCTTTAAAAGACCCACGGCATTACTAAGTTCGTCTGAGCGCAGTGAGTTTGAACAAACCAATTCAGCAAAGTCATCCGAAATATGGGCGGGGCTTCGCATATGGGGCTTCATTTCCATCAGTTCCACGGAAATGCCTCGTATTGCCAGTTGCCATGCGGCTTCGCAACCAGCGAGACCTGCTCCGATTACTTTTACGTTCACATAATTCCACCTTTTAAGCCGTGATAGCCATGCTATTTTTTCGCTGTAGTTTTCCTAGTGGAGCTTGTAGCTTTCTTTGTTGCAGTTTTAGTTGTTTTTGCAGTGCTATTGCTTGCTTTTGCACTCTTTTGCGTTGCCGCAGCTGCCTTTTGGCTTGTTTTCGCTTTTGCATCTATTACATCAATTGCAGCTGTGGCATTATCATTTGCTTTATTTGCAGTCTCCTGGACAACTTCCTGGGTCTCCTGGGCGACTTCCTCAGGTTTTTTTCTATAACCCCTTGCGTCCTCAGGAAGGAAGTCCTCACACTTTTCGTTGATACAAAAAGGTTTCCTAGCTCCTCTTCCCGACAACTTGAACATTGTCATTTCGCATTTGGGACAATTATCCGCCACAGGTACATCCCAGGTGAGAAAACCACATTCTTTAAGCTTTTCACAGGCGTAATATGTATAACCATTTCTGGAAGTTCTCTTTAATATCCGCAATCCGCAATTTGGGCATTTTCCAGGCATTTCGATTACCAGGGGTTTTGTGAATGTGCAATCGGGAAATCCCGGACAACCTAAGAATCTTCCGAAACGGCCTGATTTTACAACCATTTGCTTGCCACATTCATCGCATATTTCATCGGATACTTCGTCTGGTACTTTTATGCGTTCACCTTCCAATGCGCTCTCTGCGCTATCCAATGAGCCTTTGAAGCCTGAATAAAACCCATCGAGAACATCCTTCCAGTCATCGTTACCCTTTTCAACTCCGTCTAGAGTCTCTTCCATTCGTGCAGTAAATTTTAAATCGACAATATCAGAGAACCTGGATATCATGAGCTCCGTGACCACTTCTCCCAAGGGAGTTGGACGAAGGTTCTTTCCTTCCTTTACCACATAGTCCCTATTAAGTATTGTTGATATTGTGGGAGCGTATGTACTTGGTCTCCCAACGCCAGTTTCCTCCATGGCTCTTATGAGTGTAGCTTCTGTATATCGACCTGGTGGTTGGGTGAACTTTTGCTCTTCTTTTACATCCTTCAGTGTCAAAGGGTCTCCTTGCTCAATTTCAGGCAGTGGTGATTGTGCAACTGGTGCTTCTTCATCGCTGCTTTCTTCATAAACAGCCATAAAGCCTTGAAACTTAACTGCAGTGTGATTAGCTCGAAACACATAACCAGCTGATAAAACATCAACGGTTACGCTATCAAGGATAGCAGGAGCCATTTGGCTGGCAACATAGCGACTCCAAATGAGTCGGTAAACACGCAGTTGGTCGTTGGTGACAGAGCCTTTGATTCTATCTGGGGTGATGAATACATTGGTGGGGCGAATCGCCTCGTGAGCATCTTGAGCATTTGCCCTTGACCGAAATCTATTGGGGCTGTCTGGAATGAAATTATCTCCATATGTGGAAGAAATAAAGTTTCTCGCTTCTCCCATGGCATCATCTGAGATACGCAATGAATCTGTTCTCATATATGTGATGAGTCCAATTGTTCCTTCACCTGGTATTTCGGTGCCTTCGTAAAGCTGCTGGGCAATTGCCATTGTGCGCTGGGGAGTCATGTTCATTCTGCGAGAGGCTTCCTGTTGGAGAGACGATGTTATAAAAGGAGGTGATGGAGAGCGTTTTCTATCAGTTCTCTTTACAGAACGCACGGTAAAGGGTGCTTGCTTTACAGCATCCACAACTGTTCTCACTTCTTCTTCGCTTCTCAGTTCCATCTTTTTCTTTTCATTGCCATGAAAAAGAGCTGTGAATGCTCCTGGTTTTGGAGATAAATCCAGGTCAACACTCAATATCCAGTATTCTTTTGGAATGAAGTTTCGTATTTCGTTTTCCCTATCAACAACCATTCGAGATGCAACAGACTGAACCCTACCTGCGGACAGACCACGTTTAATTTTTTTCCACAAGAGTGGGCTGAGTTGATAACCCACTATACGGTCAAGAATGCGTCTTGCTTGCTGGGCGTTGACAAGATCCATATCAATCGACCGTGGGTTTTCTATGCTATTGCTCACGACATTTTGCGTTATCTCGTTAAAGGTTACCCTGAAAGTCTTATCATCGGGTAGTTCTAAAAGTTCTTTTAAATGCCATGAAATTGCTTCACCTTCCCTATCTGGGTCAGTTGCTAAATATATGTTTTCACTCTTTTTTGCAGCACTTTTCAGCGCCTTTATTGTATCTTCTCTAGCTTTTACGGGTTGGTAGTCGGGAATAAACCCATTTTCGATATCCACACCAAGTTTACTTTTTGGAAGGTCTCTCAAATGCCCCATGGAAGCTGTCACCGTATAACCAGGACCAAGGTATTTCCCAATGGTTTTTGCCTTTGCAGGTGACTCTACTATTACAAGGTTGCTTTTCTCTTTTGCCATATACCCTATCCCATTTCCATAAAATGTTCGCAATCTAAAAGACTGCAGCGAAATCCTCTGTACACTTTTTTTATCGTGAATTATCGAATGAATCTGAACTATTTTTTAGTCTGTAGTAACTGCCGTTTTCCCTTTTAACGAAACCGCTTATTTCCATCATCAGTAGCGCTGTCAAGACTTCAGATGCTAAAAGCTTCGATCTTGTTATAACTAAATCAACATGGAGAATTTCATTGCCTATAGCCAGGGCAATGGTTTTTTCGTTTCCATCCAGCTGATTTGCTATTGCGTCTATGTCAATATATTCTACCTCAGATAAGTTGTCAATCCCTTTTCTAATTCCTGTAGTAATGTCTCTCTCATTTGCATATCCGAACTCGGAATCTTCCTCGAAAATAGCATATTGACCTTCTAGCTCACTGTCATTTATAGTATTTGCAACATCCTCGGTGGTGTTGATATTGATTTTATCTGGAAAAAGATCAGCATATTCATTAATGATATCATCGGTGGTTATAAAGGGTATAGCACCCTCTCTGAGCAATGCATTGGAACCTTCTGAGCTTTTAGCATCCACATTGGCTGGAAGGGTAAAGACATCTCGATTTTGCTCCAGAGCCCTAGAAGCTGTTATCAATGCTCCACTTCTTTTTGGAGCTTCTATAACAGCAACACCAAGGGACAAGCCACTGATAATCCTGTTTCGTGCTGGAAAATTATGTGCCAGTGCTTTCGTACCAGGCGGATATTCGCTAACCACAGCTCCTGTTTTGGCAACTTTAACAAAAAGCTCTCTATTTTCTGGTGGATAAACCACATCAAGTCCTGAGCCTATAACACCAATCACGCTGCCGCCTGCTCGCAGGGTACCTTTTGCAGCTGCTGAATCTATACCCTTTGCTAAACCAGTGGCAACGATAAACCCCGACTTAGCCAGTTCATAGCCTGTCTTTTCTGCGATTTTCAAACCATAATTGGTGCAAGTTCGAGAACCCACGATGGAAACAACAGGTTCATCATCGATTTTTGGCATATTTCCATGTACATATAGCAAAAGTGGGGGGTCATAGATATTTTTTAGTCTAGCAGGATATTCAATATCTTCTATTGTTAGTATGCTACAAGCTATTTTTTTGCATGATTGGAGTATTTTGTCTGCATTTTCCAAGCTTTTGTTGCCCAAGGCAGCGACTGCAGTTTTGTTCACACCCTCGATATTACCATATTCGTAAGTCTTCCCTTTATATATATTTTCGGGGCTGCCGAAATGAAGTAAAAGAGCCTTTGCAGTTGCTATACCTATGCCCTTGGCTTCCGACAACCATATCCAATATAATAATGTATCCATACAATTTTTGCTCCTATTGCTATTGGTGAGTTACTATTCACAATCTACTTAAGTCATGCGTAATGTTAGTCACGGTTTGCATAGTACGTACAAACCGTGTCATTCCTCCTCACGGTTTCCAATCCGTCCAGCCGCTTCCCATATGATAATTGCAGCAGCGATGGCAGCATTGAGGGAATCGCTTGAAGGAGATATGGGGATATTTACCCGTTTCTTGCATAAAGACAAGATTTCAGAAGAAATACCTCTGCTTTCATTGCCAATGACGATAATCGATTCAAATCCACCAATCTCCCCAATGTTCATATTGGTATCTTCAAGAACAGCTCCCAAAAATGTTGCACCACTACTTTCCATGTCTTGAAGTTCCTCAAAACTCTTCACATAAAAGTCCTGCCTAAATATTGCTCCCATAGAAGCGCGTATCGTTTTTGGGTTATATGGGTCAGCACAGCCCTTTGTCAGTATAATGCTCTCGATACCAAAAGCATTGGCAGTTCTCATTATAGTACCAACATTTCCTGGGTCTTGCACCTCATCAAGGAGTAAATGAACACCCGTCAGAAAATTCCTTGGTTCCATTGTTCGCGATTTGCATGCAAAGAGTGTCTCTTGAGCAGTGGTAAGGGTTGAAATGCTATCGATTAGCTTTTGCTCGCAATAATATACTTTTGTATCCACAGAAAGAGGGACTTCTACATGGGAAGCTGTCAGTATTGATGAAACCTCAATATCGCTGTCCAGGGCATCTAACAGCAATTTTTCACCTTCGCAGAGAAATTCACCGCTTTTTTCTCGATAATTGCTGCTTGTACCCAGTTTTCTATAGTGAATTGCCAAGGGATTATTTTTACTACTGATTTTTTCCATATATAATCTCCCCTGCCCGAAAGTCATCTAAAACAAGGAAAAGAGGGAAGATTGCACCTTTGCATTAACCCCCTTTTTCCATATTACTTTTTGTTCTTAATCGTCTATTGGCTTCATTGTGGGAAACAGTAGCACATCCCTGATGGATGAACTGTTCGTGAGCATCATGACTGCACGATCGATGCCAATTCCCAAACCACCAGTTGGAGGCATCCCATATTCCAGGGCATTTATGTAATCATCATCCATCATGCCTGCTTCCAGATCTCCGGCACTACGGAGTTCCACTTGACGTAAAAATCGTTGCTTTTGATCTATGGGATCATTGAGCTCGCTAAAGGCATTTGCAAGTTCATTTCTACATATAAACAATTCAAAACGCTCTGTGAGTCTGGGGTCAGATGCCTTCCTCTTTGCCAAAGGAGAAACTTCGACCGGATGATCTGTTATAAAAGTTGGTTGAATAAGCTCCGCTTCAACCCTTTGATCAAAGCACTCATAAAGCAAATCTCCCCAAGTGGCTTCTTTTCCTTCTGGCATTTTGACACCAATTTCAGCTGCTGCTTTAATGGCAGCTTCTGTACTCTCAAAGGAGTAAAAATCAATACCCGTATGTTTTAGGACAGCACCAGCCATTGTCATACGCTCCCAGCTGGGACTAAGGTCAATCCTTTCTCCTTGCCAAGACAGCTCATAACTCCCAATAATTTTCATGGCAGCAGTAGACAAAAACTCTTCAGTCAAATCCATCATATCGTAATAATCGGCATAGGCTTCGTAAAGCTCCACCGTAGTAAACTCAGGATTATGCTTCGTGTCCATGCCCTCATTACGGAAAATGCGCCCAATTTCATATACACGCTCCATGCCTCCCACAATAAGTCGCTTCAGATGTAGTTCGGTGGCAATACGCATATATAAATCAATTCCCAATGTATTATGGTATGTGATAAAAGGTCTTGCTGTCGCTCCCCCAGTTAATGTATTGAGAACTGGAGTTTCGACCTCGATATAACCTTTGTTGTCCAAATAAGAGCGAAGATAAGATATAAAAGCACTACGAATTTCAAAGGTTCTACGAGTTTCGGGATTCATAATTAAGTCCACATAGCGTTGTCGGTATTTTAACTCTTGATTGGTAAGCCCATGGTATTTTTCAGGTAATGGTCGAAGGGATTTTGCCAGCAGTGCTATTGTTTTACAATGGACAGATACTTCTCCCATCCTTGTTTTAAACACAAATCCTGTAATGCCGATTATATCACCAATATCGCCTTTTTTTACATCAGCAAATACGGACTCACCCACATCGTTTTCCCTGACATAAAGCTGAATTTTACCTTTGTCATCAACAATATCGAGGAAAATTGCTTTTCCCATTTCCCTTTTTGCCATTACTCTACCAGCCATGGATACATCGGTGTTTTCCATGGTGTCATAATTTTCGTGGACATCAACACTATATGCTGTCCTTACAAACTTGGTTGTTTCAAAGGGGTCTCGCCCTTCTTCAACTAACTTTTGGAGTTTATCTCTGCGTATTTGAAGTATTTCCGAAAGCTCGTTTTCGTCACTTTGAGTGCTGTTATCTTCTTGAATATCATTGGACATTTTATATCATACCTTTCATCGGGTAAATACATTTTCTTATGCAATATCGACGATTTGGAATTTTTGAACACCAGCTGGAGCATCAATTTCTATGGATTCGCCCCGTTCTTTGTCCATGAGTCCTTTTCCTAAAGGTGAATCATCGGATATCCTCCCGTTTATTGGGTCTGCTTCCTGGGAACCGACAATTTCGTAAACATCCTCTGTGCCAAATCCCATATCACGAACAGTTACCTTGCTACCGATGCCAACTCGGTCTGTTTGCTCAGAAGCTATGACAATTTCGGCGTTTTCCACTAGGTTTTTAATCTCGGCTATTTTCGCATAAAGCTTGCCCTGTTCTGTCTTTGCTTCATCGTATTCGCTATTCTCGCTGAGGTCGCCAAAGCTTCGAGCTTCTTTGATTAGTTCAGCGACTTCCTTTTCCCGAACTGTTTGTAGAAAACTGAGTTCCTCTTTTAATTCCTCAAGTCGCTCTTCGCTCATTTTATATTTCGGATCTTTGATTGTATCAGCCAAACCATCAATTCCTTTCTTCTTTTCCATTTTTCCATTTATACCAAGATATAAATAAAAAGCTCCGCTGCAGCCACGAAGCACTTTGTAAAGTATAATATCTCCAATTGCTTTTGTCAATACCCCGAAAACCAGCATGGTTAAGATTCTCCAAAGTCAATAAATAATTTACCTACCATCCATAAAGCTCGCTTAAGTAAAGAGTTACACGATTTTGTATAATGTTCGCTGTTTCGTCAATTTCTCTTGTACCCATGAAATATGCTGCTGCTGTTTCGCATATTATGTCAACAATATTAGGGTCCATAGATAAAGCTTGCGCATTATTAATCACATCAATTATCATTGTCACATCATTTTTAGTTATACCATCTTCATTATCAAGATCCATATAATAATTAATGAGTCTGTTCATGCTGTCAATATTTGTGGGAAAACGTGACAAGGAAGAAACATTTCTAAAATTGCGCGAACTATCTTGTCCATCAGCTGTGAGCAATGATCGTATAAACTGCCATGCACCATCTTTGTCTTTACACGATGTTGTCATAGCTACACCGTCTCTAGCTTCAATAAAAGCTACTAATCCAGTATCGTTTGGAAACCCAATAAAAAGTACTTCATCACGAAATAACTCTTTCGCTGGTATAATGTAAAGAAAGCCTAAGAACGAAGAACCATACTTGTTGAAAGTACTATATAGCAAGGTATCTCCAGTTTCATATACTTCACGTATTTCGTCATATGTTAAGCTGTCTCCTTCTAACATTTGACAATCATTTACAAAAGCTAGCAATGACTTGAATTCATTACTGTCAAAACTGCATTGAGCTGAGTCTCTGCTTATAAACTGAGGCATATTATAGCACAATGCGATATACAACAAATCAATTTTATTAATACCAGCAAATCCGTAAATTCCATTGTCTTTTATTACTGTTGACATTGCTTCTAGACTCCACTTTGATATACTTTCGATTTTCGATTTTGCTCCGATTAGGCTGATAATAGAAAAACTAAGGCTACCATGTGCAAAAATGCCATTAATTTCAAACGATTTAATAACATTATCGTGAAATGAACTGCGATTTAGCTCCACATCATTGTCCAAAAATTTATATAAATCTTCAATATACCCATTTTGCACATAAAGATGTATAGGAAAATAATTCGTTGCAATCATATCTGGGATAAAACCAGCAGCCATGTTAATTGTAAATTCGTCTAAATAGTCTGTGTTGTTTTCAAAATATTCGTAAGGTATTACTTCAATGTAGTATGGATTTCCTGGTATACTATTGAAATTTTTGATAGCAGTATCTAGGGGAATCCCAGTTCCCGCGCAAACTGCTAGAGTTAGTGTGATTCGTTCGTTCATTTCGGAAACAGGTATTCTAACTAAATGTAACTTTTTCATAGTAAATGTGTTATCGTTTTCTTGTTCGAGAACAGTAATTAAAAAGCTATCATTTAGTAAAAAAAGTACATCCACTGGAGTGTCATAAATATTGCTTAGAAATAGGTTGTGAATAATTGAACTTGACATCTCATTTAGATTATATGAGTATAGCATTCCATTAATGTAGTATAGGACATCATAGTCATTATTACCGTCATAAATTGAAACGTTTGATGGCATAGAGTGTATAACATTGTTTCTGCTACCAAATTGTGTATCGAATAGAATAAGGTCTAGATTCCCGAAAGAGTTTTGCGTTATTAATCCAATATTTCCATTTCCGACTTTTATCAATTGTATAATTTGTTCTTCAAATGCTTGTTCATGAATTATTTTTAACTGAGTATCAATAACATGAAGTTTTCCATTAGCGAAAATTCCAAGATTTCCATTGCTATCTGTTCGTGCTAGATAAGCATTGTGCGGGTTAAAGCCAAGTAGCTCCGCCATATTTATTGAAGTATAAACTTTGCCAGTCTCATCTATTATCCGTAACTGCCGAACCGTATCAGTATATAACCCGGTAATATCATATAAATCAATACTTTCTATTAGCCATATAAAACTATCACGAGCTTCTCCATAGAATCCTATAGAAACGACTCCTTGATATCCTTCTGGTATATTATTTTGAATGTATCTATCAAGTTTTTCAACAACATTAGCTTCTATATTGATTCGATATAGATGCGAGTTGACATTCGTTTCTTCTGCTATTTCACTTGATAGAAAATCACTATATGTCATTTCTACGTAATACAACCAACCATTAACTAGAATTAGGTTGCTTGGGTTGTTGTTAAGGATTTCAACGAGTGGTGAGTCTTGAAGACTATATGTGTATTCAATATCATTCGATGCATCACTCTGAGTGCATCCACATATAATAAAAATTAGTATTGTTAAAATAAAAAAACAAAATAATCGATGTAATGAAAAAAAATTCATAATATTTACTCTTTTTCTTATATGAATATATAATTTATGACACATGTATGATATAAAATAATACTTTATATATTAAAGGCTTCGCATTTAACAATACGTAGTGTAGTCAAAACCACAATAGTATAGCGTTTCCATCATTAACTCGAAAAACCGTATTACGCTACCCTATTGCTTTGCTTAAAGATAGATAAACACCTAAAGCATTTTCGAATTTTATTTCGATAGCTAGGATTAGTTATTAGTAATAAGATTTAAGAGTTGTTATGGAAATGCTATACTAAACGATTGTGTAATATACTTGATTTAACTATACTACCAACTATCACGACCGCACCAAATACATACATTATTATATATTTCGTGAGCAAGGTAATCGTAGTAATCAGCAATATCTTCGTACAGTGACAAATAAACGAAATAAAAACAATAAATCGTAGAATTTGGGGTCTTTGGATAAAAATTTGATATTATCCATACGACATGCGTTTCTTCTTCAGTAGCAGTTGTATCAAAACTGTGATTATGAGTTGGAAGAGCATTGTTGGCTAGTGCAGCAATTGGTGCGAGTAGTAGAAACATTAAAGCAGCAAGTACAACATAGAGTGTGAGTTTCTTCATGACAAAACCTCCTTTCTTAATAGTTTTGTGTAATTTCCTAGTTAAAGTAATCATGATAGCTTAGCATTTAAAATACAATACAAATAGCTTTTAGTATGAACATTATGTAGATAGATATTTTGCTAGACAACATAACTAGCAATAATATAACATTAGGACAAGAAATAAACAAGCAATTTTTTACTCTATTCTAAGACATCAAGATTATTTTCATTTCCAACATACTTAACTGTTCCAAAGAATTTTGGTAATAATACTATTGACATAATAAACAATAAACCCAATACTATATATATTTTTTTTACTTTTTTACTCATTTTATTACACCATTGGTCAGATAAACTTTAAACTTTCTATGTACAAAACGACAAAATATAGATTAAGAATTAGACTTCGTTTTCTTATATACACTACAAACGCCACAGTTGGCGCATTTTTCTTTGCAATTTGGTGATGCTGTTCCCAATCGTGACAGCTCTCTTTCACGCCAAAAATGCTCTTGGGATACACCAGCTGAAACCAGGCTCCATGGTAGAATCTCGTCATATTCCCTTTCCCTCGCTGCATAAAAATCGATATCAATTCCACATCGGTTAAATGCTTCAATCCAAATATCATAATCAAAGCATTCACTCCAGGAATCCATGCGAGCTCCCAGCTGCCATGCTGTTTCTAATACATCGCCCATTCGCCTATCGCCTCGCGCAAGGGCAGCTTCTACTCGCCCTTGCTGTGGAGAATGCCAGCTATATGAGATAGCTTTTGTTTTTAGTGAATCTCGAAGCAAATACACTCGCCGCAAGTATTCCTCGTTTGAAATCTGCTCCTCCCATTGGAAAGGGGTATGGGGTTTTGGAATGAAGCATGAAGTGCTTATAGATATTCGCACTCCCCTGTTTTTATTTTTTCCATGCTCTTTCCAAATTTCATAAACCTTCTGAGCAAGGGCTGCAATGGCAAGCACATCTTCATCAGTTTCAGTGGGTAATCCCAGCATGAAATATAGCTTAACGCCATTCCAACCACCTTGGAAAGCAATTTTACAACTCTCAAAGAGGTCCTCCTCTGTGAGGTTTTTATTTATTACATCACGCAAGCGTTGCGTACCAGCTTCAGGAGCGAAGGTCAAGCCAGATTTTCGCACCTTTTGGATACGCTCCATGAGTTCGATGCTGAAATTATCTGCTCGAAGGGATGGTAGCGAAATGCTGGTGCTTCTAGGTTCGCACCAATTTAGTAGACCATCGCAAAGCTCTAACAATTCTTCATAATCGCTGGTGCTAAGCGACAAAAGAGCAAGCTCATCGTATCCTGAAAGACTAACTGCTTCTATACCTTGCTTTATCAAAATATCGCTGGAACGGGAGCGATGGGGTCTGCCTATATAGCCTGCTTGGCAAAACCTGCAACCACGTATACAACCGCGAAAAAGCTCCAGGACAACCCTATCGTGAACAAGCTCAATGGATGGCATTATAGATTCTACAGGAAAATATGCATTGTCCATATCATCAACATTTCTTTTCATCACAGGAAGCATAGCTCCCATATTTGATGAAATGCCCTCGATTTTGCCATCGCTTTTATAGCTCACATCATAAAAAGACGGTACATAAACCCCGCCGATGGTGCAAGCACTTTTTAAAAATTCGTTCTTTGTTTGTCCTTCGTTTTTAGACTGGCGATATTGGTTAATGACATCCACCATCATATCTTCTCCATCGCCAATAACCATCAAATCCATAAACTCGCTCAGGGGTTCAGGGTTAAAACAACACATCCCCCCTGCTATTATAAGCGGGTCTTCCTCTTTTCTTTCATCGGCTCGCAGAGAAATCCCAGATAAATCGAGCATTGTGAAGACATTAGTGAAAGAAAGCTCATATCCCAAGGAAAAAGCGACAATATCGAACATTTTTAAAGGGTCGCCACTTTCTAGTCCATACAGACTCATTTCAGCTTCCCTCATTTGATTTTCCATATCCACCCAAGGTGCAAATACACGTTCGCACCAAACATCCTCGATTTCATTTAACAGTCCATATAAAATGCGAAGCCCAAGATTAGACATTCCAATTTCATATGTATCTGGGAAACAAAATGCGATTCTGATGGCAACTTTACTTTTGTCCTTGATGATTTGTCTATATTCCCCACCTGTGTAGCGTCCGGGTTTTTGCACTTGGGAAAGTATGCGTTCTAGCTTTATGTCCATTTATGCGCCAATCCTTGTAATTACTTCTGTGAGCAGTTTTTGAAATTTGGGAGCGGCAATATCAGCGGTTTCTTGTACTTCATCATGGGTTAGAGGTGTTTTTGAAATACCGGAAGCCAGGTTGGAAATACATGATATTCCGCAGACTTTCATACCCATATGGTTTGCAGCTATGGCTTCACAAGCTGTACTCATGCCAACCACATCAGCACCCATTGTACCGTAAGCACGGATTTCAGCAGGTGTTTCAAAATTTGGTCCCGATGTTTGCAAATAAACACCTTCATGAAGTGATATATCAAGAGATTTCGCCGCTGCTTTTATTTTTTCTCGGACATCCAAGTCGTAAATTTCACTCATGTCAGGGAATCTGGTACCTAGTTCGTCGAGATTCGGACCTAGTAATGGTGATGGTACATTCACTAGAATATGGTCAGAAATCAACATAAAATCACCAGCTGCGAATGTTTTGTTTATACCCCCCACTGCATTAGTCAAAAACAGAGTCTCTGCTCCCATGAGACCCATGAGCCTAATGGGTAATACAACATCGCTGATGGGGTAACCTTCATAATAATGTACCCGCCCTTGCATGACCACAACAGGTACTTCGTTTATATAGCCAAAAACAAATCTACCATGGTGCCCCGCAACAGTGCTTATGGGGAAGCCTTCGATTTGAGAATAATCTATTGTTTGTGCATCCTCGACCAGCTCAGCATACCCGCCAAGACCCGACCCGAGAACCAAAGCAACTTTTGGTTTATGGTCAATTTTATTTTGGACAATACTTAAACATTTTATAAGCTTATCATATACTTCGTTCATTAATTGTACTCCTAAATTATGTGTTATAAGATAAATTTTATTATACTCCATAACCATTGAAATCACAATATTATACTTGCAAAAAAAAAACAGATGGAATATAATCAACCTAGCTAATACATCGGGGTGTAGCGCAGGTGGTAGCGTGCATGGTTCGGGACCATGAGGCCGTGAGTTCGAGTCTCACCACTCCGACCAAAAAATCTCAACAGCTTTTTGCTGCTGGGATTTTTATGTTTTATGTCTAAAATTCATACTAACAGTGGAATTATTACCTTACTATGCAGTAAAAATATGTTACATTTAAAGTATTTATATAAATATATATTAAATATTTGTGACATTTCAATTTTATGCTTATTTCCATTAGCAAGTTACCGATATATATATCAGAAGCAATTGCTTTAAAAAGAAAGGAGTAAGATCATGAACAATTCCCCATTGGAAATGGAAACAAGAGCCTTGGAAGTATTTCGCTCCCTTGACTCGGAGCTGCAGGCGAATACCCTGAGATATTTGCTTTATTTACGCGATATCGAAAATAGAAAATCAGCACCAATGGTCAGCAATGACAAAAAATAGGAAAGTTGACAAGTGCAGCGTATTTTCACTTGCTGCTCTTCGCTGCATCTTGCACGATAAAACAATCTTATGAAAAAAAAGAAAAGATAAACCCGCAAGCGTCAATAATGACAGCTGTGCGGGTTTTTTCTATTAAATAATTTGCATGCTTTCGCTAAACGATTACACGTGTATATTGACTAAAAATGACAATCCTTTAGGGGTTGAATGCTTTGCGTGTTTCAATATACATTGTTTCTGTGTAAATTGGGGGTGCTCCGAATCCGCCACCGCCGCCAGTGAAAGGTTTTGCAACAAAGGCGTCGGGTTGGCAATATGTATCGACAAATTGTTTTGCTGCTGCAATAGCAACATCGTCTTCTATTGGAGGTCCGCCAAAGGGTACTGCAGGCAGGAAGCCAGGGATGCCGCCGAAGATGAGTTTGTCGCCATATTGCTCACGAAGGGCGCGTACATCATTCATGGGTTGCGGTGACCAGGAAACCACATTGGCATCGATCATTGCTGGAACGAGTAGCTCGTTTTTACCGCAGGAGTGCAAATCAAAGAATACACCGCGAGATTGGCAATAGTCAGCAACTTTTTTGATGTAAGGAACGAGCATTTCTTTAACGGTATCTACACCGAAGAACGGCGCGCGTTGGCTACCCCAGTCATCGTGGAAGCTGAGTTGGTCGAGCTCATATGCCCAAATGAATTTGTCAATCATTTTGATGTAAACATCGGCAAGGGCATCGAATGCTGCATGGACGGCATCTTTTTGGTCATCATCGATGAGAGCCATAGCTGCGCCTTCGAAATCCATCCAGGAGATCAATCTCTCGAAGAAACCGGAGAGAATGGTAACGCTGATGAACCTTGTTTTGTTCAGATAGTTGGCATTAGCTGTTTTGCTGCCTTCCCAATCCCATGAATCAACATCTGGGAAAGGAATAACATCTTTCCATGCGTTTGCGTCTGTTAGTGTCGGGGCACCTGGGCGAACCATGGAACCGCCGGCTTGCGGGATATAGACCCAAGTAACGCCGAACTTGTCTTTATAACCATTGGCTGCGATTTCGTTTCTCTCTTCTTCATTAGTTGGGTTTGCCTCAAAGCTGAAGCAGCGAGCAACATTGTCCGCATCGATGCGCGGGGTGATGAAAGATGAATCTCCACCTACGGGCATCCACAAGGGAAGCTCGCGAGCATAGAGTGCGCGATAGTTCTCTTTGGGAGTAACGGGATATGCGTAAGTTTTTGTAACCCTGCCTTGGGCATTGGTTACTTCGGTAGCATTGTCGATTTCTGCTTGATCAAATGGAATTCTGTTCATTAGTCTCCTCCTAAAATAATATGGGTTTTGCGAATGGGTTTTGCAAATAATGGGTTTTGCGATGATATATTTCACAATGATCAACATGCAATCATTGTATTGCTGACATAGTGTTTACTGTGCATACAGCACAAATTGCATAGATACAAGGAATATCCATGGATAAGCAGGAAAATATCTGTTTCTACTAAGGTACTCGAAAGTAACCAACTTGTCAAGACATATTTAACAAAAGTGCAATTTTTGACTATTGAATCGTTTGACTTTACTTAAAGGTTCATGATATATTGCAAAACATATACACATATAATTATTGTATGGTTATAACACATCGATCATAAGGAGGAATAAAAAATGCCATATTATGATTTGCGCTGCCCCCATTGTGAAAAAGAGTATGTTATTAATGCCACCATAACTGAAAAAACCGAAAAAACCATAGCCTGCCCTGATTGCAAATCCACCGATTTGAAAACTGTATTCAAAGCTGCGCCATATTTTAAGAATAACGATCAGGTATTCGATAATTAAATAGCCACTTAATATGAAAAGGAGAACAATAATGTCACTAGATGGAAACTATGTCATCGGTCTCCCAGAGTACTACAAGCCTTTGCCAGACCTGGGTATGGCACTGGAGCGCATCGGTCTTGACCCCAATGGCGACTATTCTCCCAGCTTGGAAAACCTGCAAAAAATCATGCTTGCTCATATTATGACTGTTCCATACGAAACCCTTGACTGCTGCGACTATTTTCGCAGGGTCGACTTTTTCCCCGACAGCCTCTTTGAAAAATTCGTCCTCAATCGGAGAGGTGGATATTGCTATGAAATCAATGGCTTTTTCCATGCTATTATCGAGGATTTAGGATACGAATGTTTCCCCCTATCCGGTCGATTACTATTCGGCAGCAATAGATATGGTCCCATGAGCCACCGTACCACCGTTGTCACCATCGACGGAAAACGATACTTGTGCGATGTTGGCTATGGTGCTGGCTGCGCCGAAGGTCCCGTGGAAATCGACAATCCAGAGATTCAGGACATTCTTGGTTCCATGTTTTCCATACGCCATCACGAGGGCGCCCAATTCGGTGACATCACCCTGGTGAAGCATGCTCAAGATGGTACGGAATCAGACTTTTATTGCGTATACCTCAAACCCCATTCTCTTCTGGAATTTGTCTTACCCAATGAGCGCACCCAAATATCATTTGGCAACAGGCGAGTAGTTCGCCTTCGCACCGAAACCGGCAGCATCGCCGTTGATGGAACGATTTATCGTAGAAAAATAAACGGCGAAGTGTTCGAAGAAGAAATCACCAGCTATCCACAGCTATATAGAATCCTCACAGAAGACTTCAACATGATAGTTCCGCGCATATCCTATGCCACAACCTGGCCCAGAGAAATAGCCATGCTGGGGATAAAAGACTAACTATAACCATCACCATCGTGAATCCTATAAATACAAGATACACCCAGCCACATAATCGCAACATAAAAACACGCCATCAATCCCGATGGCGTGTTTTGCATTTATTCATTAACTAAATTCACTAGCTAAAAATCCGCGCTTCCTGTTGTTCTTGGGAAGGGGATTACGTCGCGGATGTTTGATACTCCGGTTAGGTACATGAGCAGTCTCTCGAAACCGAGGCCGAAACCGGCGTGCTTTGTTCCGCCGTATTTGCGTAAATCCAGATACCACCAGTAATGCTCTTTGTCCAGACCCATTTCATCAAGGCGAGCCTCTAAGACAGCCAAACGCTCTTCCCTTTGGCTACCTCCAATGATTTCACCTATGCCTGGTGCCAACAAATCCATTGCTGCAACGGTTTTTCCATCATCGTTGAGGCGCATATAAAAAGCTTTGATGTCTTTGGGATAATCTGTGACAAAAACGGGCTTTTGAAAATGCTTTTCCGATAGATAACGCTCATGTTCTGTTTGTAAATCGCAACCCCAGAATACAGGAAAAGCAAACTCCTCTCCGCTTGCCAAAAGGATGTCTATGGCTTCGGTATATGTCACTTTTCCAAAATCCGCATCCACCACTGACTTTAGGCGTTCCAGCAGCTCATTATCCACAAAGCTATTGAGAAATTCCAGCTCATCGGGGCAGTTTTCCAGCACATATGAGATGACATATTTAAGCATATCCTCTGCCAAACGCATATCATCGCTTAAATCTGCAAAGGCGATTTCAGGCTCAATCATCCAAAACTCGGCAGCATGCCGTGGGGTGTTGGAATTCTCCGCTCTAAAGGTGGGTCCGAATGTGTATATTGCTCCAAAGGCAAGGGCATATGCTTCGCCATTTAGTTGTCCTGATACAGTAAGCCCAGCTTTATCGCCAAAAAAGTCACCACTATAATCTATCGAACCATCTTCTTTTCGTTGGGGTGCATTCATATCCATAGTAGTAACGGTGAACATCTCCCCTGCGCCTTCAGCATCGCTACAAGTGATAATAGGGGTGTGAACATGGACAAAACCCGACTCTTGAAAGAAGCAATGTATCCCATGGGCGGCAATTGAACGAATTTTGAAAACTGCAGAGAATAGGTTGGTCCGTGGCCGCAAGTGGGCAATGGTACGCAAAAACTCGGTGCTATGACGCTTTTTTTGAAGGGGGTACTCTGGTGCGGACTCCCCTTCTATAAATATTTCGCTGGCTGATATTTCAAATGGTTGCTTTGCGCTTTCCGTCAAAATGAATTGCCCTGTGACAATCAGTGCCGCTCCCACGTTTTGCTTTAAGACTTCCTTGAAGTTTTCGATTTTACTCTCTTCGATGACGATTTGGACATCGTTAAAGCTACTCCCATCGTTTATTTGGGCAAAACCGAAAGCCTTCATATCGCGGATTGTTCTCACCCAACCTCGAACAGTGACTTCAATCCCGCCATACATTTCGAGATTACTATACATATCTTTAATTTTTACAACATTCATATACTACTCCTTTGTAGAGTGTAGCATTTAACTATATAACTCAACAACTACATTATTGACAAGGCTATTTCCCACATCGATAATTCTTTGATTTTTGCTACCTCGGTATTTTAACATAAGACTTCTCTGAGATATATCAAATGCTCCATCTATAAGTACATCGGATAATTCTAAAAGCTCATTAAATTCATTGGCTATTTTGCCTTCCCTAAGCAGTTCTTCAAAGGTATATCCAGTATATGTCCAAACATTCAATCCGTTTTCTTTTGCAGCTCTAGCTATAACTGCACAATCGGCAGCTTGAAGAAAGGGCTCTCCTCCAGACAAGGTAAGTCCATCAGTCAAGGGATTAGCTAGCATTGCTGTGATAAGGTATTCCACCGAAACCTCCACACCCCCATCAAGGTCAAAGGAATCAGGATTATGGCAACCCTCGCAGCGTCTGTGACAACCTTGAGCAAAGACAACAAAACGAAAACCAGGACCATCAACTATCGATTCTTGAACCAAGCCCGCTATTCTCATATATGATAATACTCCTATGTTTTATTGACGATTGGTAGTCACTCATAATGAGTGTTTTACTCGGTCTGCTTCTTCGGCGCGTTTGGCATCGTTCCATCTGTCCAGGGTGCTGTTGAGATAACCTGTGATGCGCCTTATCCGCTCAAATCCCACTTCGCCATCTGTTTCATGACGACCACATTTCGGACATTCATCGCCGATGATACCGGTAAAACCGCAAACAGGGTCTCTGTCCACCGGATGGTTTACAGAGCCGAAGCCCATACCCGATTGCTGCATGAAGCGAATGATTTTTTCAAAGGCTTCCAGATTATCCAGAGGGTCACCGTCCATTTCTATATAACTGATATGTCCAGCATTGGTAAGGGCATGATAAGGAGCTTCTATTTTTATTTTATCATAAGCACTTGTGCTGTAATATACTGGTACATGGAAACTATTTGTGTAATACTCTCTGTCTGTAATGCCTTCAAGATTGCCAAAACGCTGTCTGTCGATTTTTACGAAACGGCCAGACAAGCCTTCTGCTGGTGTTGCAATAAGAGTGAAGTTCAAGCCACGTTCTTGGGATTCCCTATCACAGCGACTTCTCATATAGCTGATAATTTCTAGCCCCAGATTTTGAGCTTTCTCGCTCTCTCCGTGGTGTTCGCCGATGAGAGCTTTAAGGGTCTCTGCAAGTCCGATGAAACCAATGGTAAGGGTTCCATGCTTCAGCACTTCCCGCACTTCGTCAAACATACCCAATTCATCGGAACCTAGCCAAACGCCCTGCCCCATTAAAAATGGGTAATTATAAACATGCTTTCTACATTGTATCTCAAATCTCTCCAGCAATTGCTCCACGACCAAATCTAGCTTATAGTCCAAATCCTCGAAAAATCTTTCAATATCCCCATTAGCTTTGATAGCAAGGCGAGGAAGGTTTATGGAAGTGAAGCTTAGATTACCCCTACCGTTGCTCACTTCGTTTTCGCTGTCGTATGTATTGGCAATAACCCTGGTGCGACAGCCCATATATGCTATTTCGGTTTCTGGCTGCCCTTCTTTATAGTATTTGCTATTAAATGGTGCATCCATAAAGGAAAAATTCGGGAATAGGCGTTTAGCCGAACAGCGGCAGGCAAGCTTGAATAAATCATAGTTTGGATCACCCTCGTTAAAGTTGATGCCTTCCTTAACGCGAAATACATGAATGGGAAAAATCGGCGTCTCCCCATTACCCAAACCAGCTTCCGTTGCCAGCATGACATTTTTCATCACCATGCGTCCCTCAGGGGTAACGTCCATACCATAGTTGATTGTTGAAAATGGAGTCTGAGCACCAGCCCTCGAGTGCATTGTGTTTAAATTGTGGATAAACGCTTCCATGGCTTGATAAGTGGCTCGGTCTGTTTCTTTGACAGCATAAAAATGTGCCGCTTCCTGAGCTTTTTTCATCACTTCCTCATTGCCAAACATTTCCACCAGCATGGGTAACTCTGTTTTTTGATAGTTCTGATTCTCTTCCAAGGTCGGGGAATAACCCGTTTCCTCTTTTATTTGTGCAATAATTGTCCTAATATCATCTTCCGGGTCTTGAATATCCAAATATATCATTAGAGCCTTTGAAAGATTTTGCCGATATAGCCTGATAAAGGTCTTGCGCACGCCGTCCGCCATACCATAGTCAAAGTTCACTATGCTTTGCCCACCGTGCTGGTCGTTTTGGTTTGATTGTATCGCAATGCAGGCAAGGGCAGTGTATGAAGATATATCATTGGGCTCTCTCAAATTGCCATGTCCTGTAGAAAACCCACCTTTGAAAAGTTTTATAATGTCGATTTGTGTGCAGGTTGTGGTGAGGGTCAGAAAGTCCAAATCATGGATATGGATGTCGCCATCCGTATGGGCTCTTGCATGGTCGGGCTTTAGAACAAACATATTGTAATACTGCTTCGCTCCTTCAGAGCCGTATTTCAGCATGACTCCCATGGCTGTGTCGCCATCTATATTTGCATTTTCCCGTTTAACATCGCTGTCCCTGGCATCGGCAAATGTTATTTCTTCGTATGTTTGCATCAAACGGGTATTCATCTGCCGAATACGAGTCCGCTCGCTTCTATACAAAATATATGCCTTTGCCGTGGCAACATACCCATTGTCCATGAGTACCCTTTCCACAATATCTTGAATTTGCTCCACATCAGGCAAGGTTTCACCCTCTATTTCCAGTATGGAAACAACCTCCTGGGCTAAGGCGAATGCCAAGTCTTCGCTACCTGGTCTGTGGGTGGCATCGAAGGCTTTCCCAATTGCTCCTGATATTTTGTTGATGTCAAAATCAACAATCCTGCCATCTCGTTTTCTGATAGTGCTAATGTCCATAAATATCATCCTCTCGTGTTTTATATCTATATCAATTTTCATCTATATGCTCAAAATATGCTTGAAATGTCTGCAATAAAGTGAAATGCACATTGCTCCTGCTTATGGGATACATTTATATAAACAAGCGCAACACTATATATTGTGCCATTTTTGGGCGTTGCCTTGATGATTGTACAACCAATAGTTTCCTAAGTCAATAGGAAAAACAAAGTTTTTCCGAAAATAAATAAATTTTTTTCCGTTGAATTTATAATTTATACCCATCGCTTATCATTGTAGAAAGGAAAAATAGCACATTTTTATTCTTCGTTTATAGCCTTTTTTTCAAAGTATTTTAGGAAAAGTGCTACCCTTGACAGCCCATTGACCATATGAAAAAATACCTGATAATAACACGGTATCGAACATTCAGATATGTGCCATAAATTTATCAAAAGGCAAAAGGGAGAGCAAATACCTATGCGCAAACTGGCAACTGCTGCATTTTCGTTTTCAGCAGGTATTTTTATCTCGCGATATGTACTTCCCAATGAACATCTGCTTCTCGGCAGTGCTTTGATTGCGCTGGTTTCTTTATGCGCTTTTTTCTTCCAGGCTAACATCAGACTTCGTATATTTATCATCACTTTGTCAATATCTTCAGCTTTACTTTGGAGTCGATTATATTTTCAAATTAACGTGCTGCCCGCCTATACTTATCATGGGAATACGGCGACTGCGACTGCAACAGTATCAAATTATCCCCAATCCATTGCAAGGGGTTATAGGGTGGATGTAAAAATATCACAAAACAAAGCTTTTTCAGTGGCTGCACGATTATATTATAACGGTGAAGCTAACTTAATACCTGGAGATACAATCGAGTTTACGGCGAGATTTCTAAGAACCGACGACACTTCCGATGATAGACAAAATGCACTTAGTTCAAAGGGAGCTTTTCTTGCTGCCTATGCCACTTCCGAAATCTCTGTGTTAAGCGTAAGTGGTAAGTTTAGACAGCTACCATTGAAAATTTCCCATATAATTGCCCATTTGATTGAAAAGCTATACCCCAGTGATGTTTCACCTTTTATGAGTGCTTTGCTTGTGGGTGTTCGCGATAAACTCAACAACGATTCTATGCTCACAACTGCGTTGGCAGCAGCTGGCATTTCCCATATAGTAGCAATTTCCGGTATGCATATCTCCTTTTTGATGGGCTTTCTCTCCCTTTTCGTAAAAAACAAGAGTCGATATGCTTACATCGCTATACCCCTGTTATTCTTATTTATGGCTATGACTGGCTTTACCCCTTCTGTGACACGAGCAGGTGTAATGCAATTATTCTTAATATCAGCGGGAGTTTTCAAACGGCAAAATGACGGACTTACATCCATTTCCACTGCTTTGATGCTCTTATTGGCAGCAAATCCATATTCCATCTCTTCGGTAAGCCTGCAGCTTTCCTTTGCTTCTACCCTTGGCATTATTCTTTTCACCAGCAATATCCATTATGCGCTTTCTGATAATATTTTTGAGAGGAAAAGCATAAAAAATAAAGCAGCAAAATCATTACTTACTTTCATCATAGCATCATTATCCACAACCATCGGAGCGCTTGTTTTCACCCTCCCTTTGTCTGCGATACATTTTGGTATGGTTTCCCTTATAGCTCCAATTAGCAATCTTCTCGTCTTATGGGCAGTTTCCATCGCATTTCCCCTGGGACTTTTTTCTTCTATAATCGCTTTTCTTTATTTACCACTGGGTGCTATTTTGGCATATCCCATCAGCTATATTGCACGATATATCATTTTCCTTGCCCGTGCATTTGCTTCAGTTCCTTTTTTTGCCGTATATTCATCAAACACCCTAGTCATGTTTTGGCTGTCCTATGTCTATATGATGTTTTTTGCTCTACCCCTACTTAGAGCACGAATGCGACAATATATATACCCCTGCTGCATATCCGCTGTTCTCTTGTTCGTGATATTGCTGGTTTCTCCACTTTTACCAAGGGCAACGGTGGATTCCATTACAGTGCTTGACGTTGGGCAAGGGCTGAGTGTCATCTTGCGTTCAAGGGAGCATACAGTAGTTGTGGATTGTGGAAGCAGCAGCGGTGAAAATGCAGGTTTCATCACCCACGAATACCTATCAAATCTTGGTGAAACCACCATCGATTTGCTCATACTCACCCATTTCCACGAAGACCATGCAAACGGAGTTGAGTACCTATTTGCCAGAACCCATATTTCTACTCTGGCTATCCCCGACCCAGAAGACTCCTATTTGGCAAAGGATATAATCGACCTTGCACGAAAGAGTGGCACTGAGATAATATATGTCATAACTTCCCTTCGTATACCCCTTGGTAACTTTGAAATATGTCTATATCCACCCATAGGCGAAATGAGCGAAAACGAACAAGGTATCAGCATTTTGAGCCTTGGCAGCCCCAGCGCATTGATAACAGGAGACATGGCTTCACCCACTGAGAGAGCATTACTACGATATGCTTTTTTACCCGACATTGATGTACTGGTAGTTGGGCATCACGGCTCTCGCTTTTCCACATCATATGAATTACTCCAAGCAACCACACCCGAAATCGCTGTGATACCAGTGGGTAAAAACAACTATGGTCACCCAGCAGAGCAAACCCTAAGCCGACTTGAGGAACACTCCATTACTATATATAGAACAGACACAATGGGAAATATAACAATAACAAATTGATATATATGGAAAAATGTCACTTCCTGAGGGTAGCGCAGAATGTCTGTTTTTTAGTTCCGTCAAGCGAAACCAAGGACTGTGGAGCGCGCGAATTGACGCATGGACGCGTCACTGAGCGATAGGAACTAAAAAACAGACATTCTGCGCTACCCTCAGGAAGCAATACGCATTGCAAGGACTAGATAACATTTTTAGCAGTAAATATTGCTAATTTTCCATGTTGTGGTATACTCTATGCGAAACAAATGAGGGTAGCATGAAGTGTTGCATATATGCGAGGTTTCAAAATGATGGAAAATGATTTAAAAATAACAGCGAAAGCACAGATACGCTCCAATATGCCGAAAATATTCATTGTAAGCATACTTTACCTTGTTATTACTAGCATAATGATTGAAGTCCAATTTAAATTGTTGGGAGTATACAATGCCTTTGACATATACTTTCAGCAGCTTCTCGTTGGAAATCTCCTTAGCATTTTTGGTTTTATTTCTCTACTCACATTGAATCCAATTAGAATACTGCTCACCATCGCTATATCCTTATCAATTGCTGCTGTACGATTTGGTTACACCAGCCATACACTGAGGATACAAAGGGGCGAAGCCCTTGATATTATTGATCTTTTCAACGGATTTTATGTATTTGGCAAAGTTATCCAAATACACATCATTACAAATATCAAGATACTCCTTTGGTCTTTATTACTTGTAATTCCTGGAATAATAGCAAGCATAAGCTATCGACAAGCATATTATATTTTATTTGACGACCCAAAAAAAAGTGCAATGGAATGTATTAACGAATCAAAGGAAATGATGACAGGCTTGAAAGCAGAATTTTGTTTCCTCTACCTATCTTTTCTTGGCTGGTACATACTCGAAGAATTCGTAATGAATCTCCTTGCTTATGTATTCCCCATATCGTTACCCCTGGTGAGTATATGGCTTCTACCATACACCTTCATAACATATGCAGGTTTCTATAATAGACACAGCCCAAATTCACTCCCCCCCCTACCCCCCATTATATTTTGACTTCAAATTAAAGGAGGCACTCAAAAATGCGAGCAATTGTAACTGTCATCGGAAAGGATCGAGTTGGCATAATCGCCAGCGTTTGCTCATTGCTTGCCGAGAGCGGTGTCAATATCCTTGACATCAGCCAAACAATTATGCAAGAATACTTCACCATGATAATGCTAGTCGATCTCGCCGCTTGCGCTCTTCCTTTCAACCAATTGTCAAATTCCCTCAAAAAACGAGGAGAGGACGAATCCCTTTCCATTCGCATTCAGAGGGAAGATATTTTTACAGCAATGCATAGGATATGAGGTGGATTGTATAAAATGTTTAATGTCAATGAAATAATGCAGACCAATGAAATGATTGACGGGCAGCATCTTGATATACGCACGATAACTATGGGCATTTCCCTTCTAGATTGCACTGATTCTGATATGGCAAAAGCATGTAAAAAAATATATGACAAGATAGCTCGCTTTGCCGAGAATCTGGTCAAAGTCGGTGATGAAATTGAAACCGAATTTGGAATACCCATCGTAAATAAACGCATATCTGTCACGCCGATAGCCCTCATAGCTTCAGCCAGCGATGCCCTTGATTACAGCCCATATGCAAAAGCGCTGGATGATGCTGCCAAAGTGACTGGAGTAGACTTCATCGGCGGCTTTTCTTCCCTTGTTCATAAAGGCTATACTAAGGGAGATAGGATACTTATAGATTCCATACCCAATGCCCTAAGTTCCACGGAGCTTGTTTGCTCAAGCGTAAATATAGCAACGACAAAAACAGGTATCAACATGGATGCCGTTGCTCACATGGGTAAGATTATTAAAGATGCAGCCCAATTAACAGCAACCCGAGGTGGACTCGCTTGCGCAAAGCTTGTGGTTTTTGCAAATGCTGTGGAAGACAACCCTTTTATGGCGGGTTCTTTCCACGGTTTGGGGGAGCCTGAATCTGTTATAAATGTCGGTGTATCGGGTCCCGGTGTCGTTGCCCATGCACTTTCTGAGGTGAAAGGCGAAGCCTTCGATGTGGTGGCTGAAACTGTGAAAAAAACCGCTTTTCGCATAACTCGCATGGGTCAGCTCGTTGCCCAGGAGGCTTCCAGCAGGCTGGGTGTTCCCTTTGGCATCGTTGACCTTTCACTGGCTCCCACCCCCGCTGTGGGCGATAGCGTTGCTGTCATTTTGGAAGAAATGGGCTTGAGCGTGGCTGGTACCCATGGAACTACTGCCGCCCTTGCACTATTAAACGATGCTGTAAAAAAAGGCGGTGTAATGGCTTCTTCCCATGTGGGTGGGCTTTCTGGAGCCTTTATACCGGTTTCCGAAGATATGGGTATGGTTGCCGCAGCCCAAAGCGGAATACTCACAATATCGAAACTCGAAGCCATGAGTTGCGTTTGTTCCGTGGGTTTGGATATGATTGCTATTCCAGGTGATACCGATGCAGCCACAATCTCAGCAATAATCGCCGACGAAGCAGCGATTGGAGTCATCAATAATAAAACCACCGCAGTTCGCATTATACCTGTACCGGGCATGGATGTGGGAGAAATAGTAGACTTTGGCGGTTTATTGGGAACAGCTCCAATAATGGCTGTCACCCAAGGAGACAGTAGCCTCTTTATCTCTCGCGGTGGACGGATACCAGCTCCCCACGACAGTCTACGTAATTAGCCATATAAATACTCGGAGGCATTATGTCATCTAGAAGAAACACCAACGAAAGTTATGAAAAACTCAATTCCGCACTGACTAGCGGCTTGGTTGGCAATTTTTATATTTTCCACGGTGAAGAGCGGTATCTTTTGGAGCATAGTCTAAACACCATCAGGCAGCTCATGTGTCCTGATGGTCTTGAGAGTTTTAATTATAGAAGATACGAGGGAAAAGACCTCCAGTTGGATGATTTTGAAAACGCAATTGACACACTACCAGCTTTTGCCGAAAGAACTCTCATCGAAGTACACGATTTCGACCTATTCAAAGGAAGAAAGACAAGCTCCAGCAATAATGAAAACAGTACCGGACCATCTACATCCACACAGAGTAAAGACGACAAAGAAAGAATTGCAAGTATCATGTCAAATTTACCTGAGTATGTATGCTTAGTCATTATATATAATACATTAGAATTCAAACCTGACAACAGGGTGAAACTGGACAAAGAGATACAAAGCCATTGTCAGGTTGTTGAGTTTCCCATACAGGAGCAATCGAAGCTAATAAATTGGATAAGCAGGCGTTTTTCTGCATTGGGCAAGCGAATAAGCAATCAAGATGCAATCTATATGGCACATATAACTGATGGCTACATGGCTGCCCTTGTTTCCGAAATCGAAAAAGTATCTGCATACTCAGACAATGATACCATAAGCCGCTCAGACATCGATGCTGTTGTCATACCAGTTGTAAACGCATTTGCATACACCCTCACTGATGCACTGCTGGAAGGCAATGCTCAATTAGCTATAAACACTTTGGAAATGCTTTTCTCATTACGGGAACCGGCACAAAAAATTATCTACAGCATATCTTTAAAAATGCGCCAGCTCTTGACTGCGAGGGTTTGTATAGAAAATGGTATAAGCCAAAAGGAGTTTATGGAAATCTGTTCCATTAGATTCGACTTTCAAGCTAGGATACTAATGGATACCGCCAGGAAAACTACCCTTGATAAGTGCTGTAATGCTGTTATCTACTGTTCCCAAGCTGCATATGACCTAAATAGCTCTCCAGAACCTGAATCTCGTCTCATCGAGCTGCTTCTTCATATTCTAAGTGATTAAATATGAAAATGACGGTTATTTTATGACAAAAATTGGAGGTTTTGTCCATTGCGAAGTGTTCGAGAAGTAATCGTTGTCGAGGGTCGCTACGATAAAATCGCAGTGGCTCAAGCTGTTAGCGCAACAATAATCGAAACCTCAGGTTTTGGCGTGTTTTCCAATAAGGACAAAGTAAAACTTATTCGGAAATTATCAGAAAAATGCGGACTCATTATTCTAACGGACAGTGATAGTGCTGGGTTTGTCATACGAGGTAAACTGGGTGGTATGCTGGACGATGATAAAATTAAACATGCATATATCCCCGACTTGGTTGGTAAAGAAAAACGAAAATCATCATCTTCGAAGGAAAATAAAATCGGTGTCGAAGGGATGTCCCCGGAAATTATCATTAAAGCATTGGAACTCGCTGGAGCGACCTTCCAAGGAGAAAACGAGTCAAAAAGCAATAAGAATGAAAATACAGCAACGATGCAATTAAAAGAAAGCTCAAATATTGAAAAACCCATCAGCAAAACAGATATGTATGTCGTTGGCCTATCTGGTGGAACAAACAGCGCATCGAGACGACGAGAGTTTTTAAAGGAGCAGGATTTACCAGTTGGTTTATCAGCAAATGCTTTGCTCGATGTGCTAAACGTGCTTTTTACCAGAGAAAGCTTTCTTGCTTTGTTCTCCGAAGCATAAAATGATGGAAATTGATATAAATTATGTGGTTGCGAGGACACAAAACACCCTCGCAAATACAATACGAGGGAGATAATATCATGAAGTGTCCTTTTTGCGGTTTTTCCGAAAGCAAGGTTGTTGATTCTCGCCCAGCAGAAGAAGGTGCCACCATAAGGCGGCGAAGGGAATGCTTATCATGTCAAAAGAGATTTACCACATATGAAATAATGGAGCAATTACCGCTGGTGGTTGTAAAAAAAGATGGCCGCAGGCAGACATTCGATAAGCAAAAACTCATCACAGGAATGTTACGTGCTTGTGAAAAACGACCAGTTCCTCTGGCGGATTTGCAAGCAGTCGCCGATGAAATCGAGTTGGAATTGCTAAATTCCCTTCAGCGGGAAATTCAAAGCTCCGATGTGGGAGAAATGGTGATGAGCAGGCTAAAGACCCTTGACGAAGTCGCCTATGTCCGTTTTGCCTCAGTGTATCGCCAATTTAGAGATATAAATACTTTCATGATAGAGCTTAACAAACTACTTGGTGAAGGAGAAAGCTCCAACTTAAATGGCGAAAAACCCTACGAAGATTGACATTCATTATGTATTATGATATTGTATCGCCAAAGTAGCAATATTCAATGCAAATACCAACATTACCCTTTATTAATGTTGATATATTGTATAAATGAGCTACTAGTGGTCTATTCACGAAATAACCTTACAAATATAGACCATTAATGATAAGGAGGTGAAAACATGGCACAATATGCAAGTTTGACCCCTGCTGCAATCGAAGCAGTCCAAAAACTGGAAGCGGAACTCAAGGAGCAAGGAACCAACGCTATTTTGTTGGCATATTCCAGTTATGCAGATCTCTCGGCAGAAGCCCTCGAGCTTGTTCAAAAACTTGAAGAGACTTTGAAAGAACAAGGCAGCGATATTGTACTCGTAGCATACGACAAGTAGCATTACCAGCAAACAGATGGGGTACTAATATAATTCAATAAAAAGCGACTCCCCAATAGGTGATAATCATCTATCGGGGAGTCATTTTTTTGCAAAAGATAGTGAAACAAAAAAAACTATAAATTTTTCATAATTTAGCCATATTCATCTATTGACGAGTAAAACATATCATCGTATAATATGTTTCGTGCATTTTATTAATGCTATGACACGATTTCAACGAAATAACATATAAGTAGCAATTATTATCACTATACATCATTCTTTTGTAATAATTCTCTGTTTTTTACATATTTTACTTGTCTTTTATGAAAAAGATATGTATATTCTTTTGGTACATAATAGCTAACATATTCTTTTAGGGGGTGTGTCCGATGTCCATGGAAGCGATAAAGACTATCAGCGAAGCAGAAGACGAGGCTCGCCAAGCTAGAATCAACTCACAGCAAAAATCACAAGAAGCTCTCGAAGAAGCTGAAAGAGCGGGCAAAGAATCCGTTGCCAATGCTATTAACCGTGCAGAATCCGAACTCGCTAACCTCATTCGCAACACCGACCAACAAGCAGCACAGCAGGCTATTGAACTGGCTTCCTCAACTGCAAATCGTCAAGCAACACTGCGTGCGCGAGCCGAAAGCCGGCTCGAACAAGCATCAGCTCTCATTGTCGAAAGGATTGTGAATATCTGATGGCAATCGTTAAAATGAAAAAATTAAACCTTTTTGTCTCACGCTCCGAAAGAGAGGATCTTTTGCGCGAACTCATTCTCTTTGGTTGTGTTGAAATTTCAGAACCAGATGAGTTGCTTGAAGATTCCGATTTTGCTAATACCATAGCAAGAGAAGCGGTTGACATTGAGAAGTGGCGTAGCAATTACTCTACTTTAGCAAGGGGATTGGATGTTATCAATCAATTTGCTCCGGTAAAAACTGGGATGTTTGCAGCAAAACCTGAAATATCCGGCGAGGATCTCCTTGAGGGTGCTGATTTTGAAAAAAGTCTCGAAACAGCGCAAACATTGGACAGCCTTGAAAATAAAATGCGCCGTTTGCAAGCCGAGGAATTAAACGAGCGAAACACGATAGAGTCTCTAACTCCTTGGAGAAATTTCACCTTGCCTCTAAACACAGACAGTACACGATCTTGCACCCTCATCCTAGGTGCTGTTGCTTCTTCGATAAGCATAGAAACGCTACAAGATGAGATTTGGCTAGCGGCAGAAGAATCTGAAATTTTCCTGGTTTCATCCAATAAGGAGCTTCATTATCTCTGTGTTATCTGCTTAAAAGATAAACAATCAATTGTGAACGAGGTACTTCGCCGCTATAACTTTTCTCTCACATCCCTAAGGCACCTTGACGGTACTGCAAGGTCATACATTGATGAATCTTCGCAACGTATAACTCAGCTAAGCGAGGAGCGTTCCGCTGTCCTAGAACAAATCAGCGAAGCGGCCCAGCAGAGGGATTTGCTACGATTATGTTACGATTATGTTGGTACTAGAATCGCTAGAGCCGAAGCAACACAGAGACTACTCGCAACTGATTATTCATTACTGATGACAGGCTGGTTCACAGCAAAGTCGGAACCTGATCTCCTGGTACTCCTTTCTAAATACACCTGTGCCTGGGATATCACCGACCCAGATCCCGATGAGTATGCCAAAGTTCCGGTAAAACTAAACAATAATGCTCTCACCAGTCCTGTTTCCATGGTTACGGAGATGTACAGCCTGCCAGCATACGGCAGTATTGACCCAAATCCTGTAATGATGCCCTTTTTCGTCTTGTTCTACGGTCTTATGATGGCTGATATGGGATATGGTTTAATAATGATGATAGCCGGTATAATAATCAAGAGCAAGAAACCCACAGGTGGCACCAAAACATTTTTCGACCTTCTCTTTTTATGCGGTGTATCCACATTTATCGTCGGCATAATGGTTGGCGGCTTTTTCGGAGATGCTCCGGCGCAAATATCGAAACTGCTAGGAGGCAGCTTTGAATTACCATATAAACCATTGTTCGATCCGCTTAATAACACCATCGAGGTACTAGTGGGAGCCTTTGTTCTCGGCGGAATTCATATCATTTTCGGTATGGGTGTCGCTTTCTATATGCAAGCACGAGATGGAAAGCTGCTCGATGCCATACTTGACATCGGTTCGTGGTGGGTAATATTCGCAGGTCTCATAATGGGTGCCCTCGGTTACACTTGGAATGTTGCTCTTGCAGGCGTTGCAGTTGTTGTTCTCACTGGCGGGCGTAATAGTCCAAATATCTTTGGTAAACTCATAGGTGGTGTCGGAAAACTCTACGACATATCTGCCTATTTTAGTGATATACTATCTTATTCCAGAGTAATGGCTCTCATGCTCGCAGGCGGTGTTATTGCGAATGTTTTCAACGAAATCGGTGCAATGACCGGGAATATAGTCGCTTTCTTTGTGGTTTTCCTACTTGGGCACAGTCTTAATTTCGGTCTTAACCTACTCGGTTGCTTCGTCCACGATATGAGACTACAAACTCTAGAATTCTTTGGTAAATTCTATGTCGATGGGGGAAAACCTTTCAAACCTCTCGATTTCAAAACAAAATACAACAAAATAGTTTAGTGATCAGCACTCAATAGGGTGATCAATAATAAGGAGGAATTAATCAATGTTAGAACTACTCAACACCTATGGAGGCTTTGCTTTGGCTTTATTTGGGGCTGCACTTTCCGTGGTACTCGCCGGTTATGGTAGCGCAAAAGGTACGGGCATGGTTGGTGAAGCCGGTGTCGGTCTGTTATGTGAACAGCCTGAACAATTCGGTAAAGTCATGATTTTGCAAGTTATCCCTGGTACTCAAGGCATTTACGGCTTCGTTGTCGGTTTCCTTGCAATTTTGTTTATGGGTGCAATGGACGGCAGTGCAGTCGGAATGACTCTCACAGACGGGTTTAGATACTTTACCGCCTGTCTTCCCATGGCTTTCATCGGTATGTGGTCTGCACAATTTCAAGCTCGCGTTGCTGTTACCGGTATAAATCTTCTTTCCAAAAAGCCCGATGACTGGGCTAAGGGTATGATCCTTTGTATCACTGTTGAATTCTATGCCATCCTTTCGCTTCTTGTTTCCCTGTTTATGCTTCTCGCTCTGCGCGGCTTGTAAACACTCCCCGTATAAACTACAACGGGCGACCGGCTAATATCGGATAGGGGATTTCGCCAGTAGCATAATCATGCAAAATTGCAACTGGGACTTCTCAAACGAATGATAATGCGCCCGAATTAGCAGAAAAAGGTTGGTACTTTATGAATGGAATAGAAAAAATTATCACACATATCAAGTCCGAATCAGATGCGGAATGTGAAGCAATCGAACTTGCGGCAAACGAGGAATGCGAACGTATACGCAACGAATATGCTACGATTGAACAAGATGAGTATTCCCGTTTAATGGAGGCTGGGACAATTGAAGCCGAGCGAAGACTAGAAAGATTAAACAACCTTGCGATCCTTGAGTCAAAAAAACAAATTCTAGTAACGCAGCAAGAGATGCTATCTGAAGCCTTTGCATATGCGGCGAAGGTGATTCTCGAGCTTCCCGAAAGCCAATACATCCAATTTCTTGCCAAGCAAGCCTGTGCGGCTTCGCTCACAGGTACAGAATCTGTCGTCCTTTCTGCAAAAGACAAAGCGCGTATAGGTGTCGCAGCGGTTGATGCTGCAAATGCCGCTCTGCGAGCTTTGGGAAAAACCGCTTCCCTTACTCTATCTGATCGGGTTGCGGATATTCGCGGAGGACTCATTCTGTCGGGCGGTGACATTGAAGTAAACTGTGATGTTGACGCTCTTGTTTCAGCATATAAAAATGAACTATCTCCAGCTGTTGCTTCGATACTTTTTAGTTGAGAGGTGAGTACTATGAAAGATACGGATTTTCTCTTTCTTGGTTCGATGCTCCGCGCTAGAGAAGTAAGGATGCTTGGAAGCGAAAGAATCGATCGTATGTTGGCTTCGGAAGAATTTACCGATGTCGTAAAGCAGTTGATAGACTTCGGTTTTCCTGATATGTCCGAATTGAGCATAAGCGAAATCGATTTGATGCTTGAAGAACGAAGAAGCGAATTCTTTCGCGAAATGTCTGCATATAGCTATGTATCAGACATCCTCGATTTGTTTAGGATGAAATACGACTATCACAATGTCAAAGTTTTGGTAAAATCTATAGGAGCTGACATTGAGGCAGAGCATCTTTTGTCTAGTTCCGGACGAATTGACCCCACTATACTACGTGACGCTTATATTTCAGGTCAATTCGAAGACTTGCCGCAACCCATTGCTTCAGCATTTGAATCTTCTTCAGGCGTACTGTCTCGCACCGACAATCCTCAATTGTCGGATATTGATACGGACAAGTTTTATTTTAATGAACTCAGTGCTTTGGCAAAAAAATTAAAAAATGATTTTGTTACCGGCTATGTTCGTTTGCTCATCGACACAGCGAATTTGAAAATAATAGTACGTTCATCACGGATTGGACGAAACAGCGATTTTCTAAAAGATACCTTGATACCTGACGGCAGCGTCGGGGTTGATGAATTGTTAAAGTCATTGGAAGATGATAAGCCCCTGCCTTTTGATAACAATGCACTCGATTTGGCTATTCGCCTTGGAACTTCTGCAATGGAAGGCAATTCTCAAACTCCTTTCGAGCTTGCCTGCGACAATGCCGTTCTCCACTATGTCACAAATACCAAATCCATCGGATTCGGCTCTGCTCCAGTTATCGCTTATTTTGCGAAGATAGAATGGGAGATAACCATAATTAGGATGATTCTTACTGGAAAGAATACAGGTATTTCCTCTGAGGTTATCCGTGAAAGGCTGCGTGAGTGTAATGTATAAAATTGCAGTAATGGGTGGTGGAGACACAGTTATTGGATTCAAGGCGCTTGGACTCGACACATTTCCTGTTTCCGATGCAAATGAAGCCAGAGCGGTTTTTGCGAAAATTACTGCTCCTGAAGAAAATTATGCCGTCATCTACTTAGAGGAGCGTCTCTCTCTCGAAATGGCTAACGAAATTTCGCGTTTTACTAATAAGGTTTATCCGGCGATAATACTCATCCCAGGGCGCGATGGTTCCCAAGGTCTTAGCCTTACCGCGCTTCAGGATGCTGTCATACGGGCAATCGGTACAGACATTCTTGGTTAACTACCTTATCTGTTACCTTTTACCTATAACAAATTACCGGAAATTTATCCCCAGAAAGGATTGATATTATATGAGCGGTAGAATCGTTAAAGTCGCCGGTCCTCTTGTCGTTGCGGATGGACTAAGTGATGCGAATATCGCAGACGTTGTTCGCGTCGGCAATCAGAATCTTATAGGCGAGATTTTGACCATGGTCGGTGACTCTGCTTCTATACAAGTATACGAAGAAACCAGCGGACTCGGTCCAGGTGCTTCGGTTATCACAACAGGAGTGCCTCTTTCTGTTGAACTTGGTCCTGGTCTTTTAGAGGGCATATTCGACGGAATCCAACGACCTCTTTCAGAAATACGTAAAATGACCGGCTCCACAATTGCCCGCGGAGTGGATGTACCCGCTCTCGACAAATCCATTATTTGGGATTTCACTGCCACAGCTTCTGTCGGTGATGAGGTCACAGGCGGAAATGTCATAGGTACAGTTGATGAGACAACTGCGGTTGTGCATCGAATTATGATACCCCCGGGCATTTCAGGTGTTATTGATTTCATCCAGTCAGGCTCTTTTACCGTTGAAGAAATCATATGCAAAGTAAAAGACAGTAATGGTGAAGTTCACGATGTTTCCATGATGCAAAAATGGCCTGTTCGAGTTGGTCGTCCTTATAATAAAAAATTCACACCTAGTGCTCCCCTTTCTTCTGGTCAGAGAATAATCGATACGCTCTTCCCACTTGCCAAAGGTGGTACTGCAGCAGTTCCCGGACCTTTCGGCAGCGGTAAAACAGTAATTCAACATCAGCTAGCAAAATGGGCGGATGTTGATATTGTTGTCTATATAGGCTGCGGAGAACGTGGAAACGAAATGACAGACGTTCTCATGGAATTTCCAGAACTAAGCGATCCACGTACCGGTGAGCCTTTAATGAAACGAACAGTCCTCATCGCAAATACATCAGATATGCCTGTTGCTGCCCGTGAAGCCTCAATTTACACTGGTATCACAATAGCTGAATATTTCCGTGACATGGGATACGATGTCGCAGTCATTGCCGACTCCACATCTCGTTGGGCAGAAGCCCTTCGCGAAATGTCAGGACGACTTGAAGAAATGCCTGGTGAAGAAGGTTATCCTGCCTATCTATCTTCCCGCCTCGCTCAATTCTATGAACGCGCAGGTACTATAGAGGTTCTTGGCGGTGAACGCATTGGTTCACTTACAGCAATCGGAGCTGTTTCCCCTCCAGGCGGTGACATCGCCGAGCCTGTTTCACAAGCAACAATGCGTATCGTCAAAGTGTTCTGGGGCCTTGATGCTTCCTTGGCTTATGCGCGTCACTTCCCTGCCATCAACTGGCTCAACAGCTACACCTTGTATCTCGACACATTAAAGCCTTGGTTTGACGGAAACTTCGGTACTGACTTTTTGGTAAACCGCGCCACAACCATGTCACTACTTCAAGAAGAAGCAGAGCTCCAAGAAATCGTCAGACTGGTTGGTGTGGACTCATTATCGGCACCAGATCGTCTAACCCTTGAAACTGCAAAGATGATTCGCGAAGACTTCCTACAACAAAATGCATATGTTGAGCTTGACAGCTATACTTCATATGAAAAACAAGCAACGCTATTATCTTTGATTCTATACTACAACGATCTTTGTAAGGACGCTTTGTCAAAGGGTGTAGAAGATGTGCAGCAATTGTTTAACATTGATGCTCGCGAAAGAATAGGACGTGCTAAAACAGTTCCGCCTGAGCAATACGAAGATGAATATCATTCCATTGCTCTTGAAATGGAATCACAAATCGGAGCTATCGTAAAAGGAGATGACGATCTATGATTAGGGAATACCGCACTATCCAAGAAATCGTCAGTCCGCTGATGGTTATAAACAATGTCGAAGGTGTCACCTATGACGAACTTGCTGAACTAGAGCTTCCAGATGGCGAAGTACGTCAATGTAAAGTTCTCGAAGTCGATGGTGATTCGGCTGTTGTTCAGTTATTTGAGAGTGCTGCGGGTATAAATCTCGCAGATTCTAAAGTTCGTTTTCTCGGTCGTCCTCTGGAGCTGGCTGTTTCCGGCGACATGTTGGGAAGAGTCTTCAGCGGAATGGGTAAACCCATTGACGGAGGTCCCGAAGTCCTTGCTGAATCACATAATGACATTAACGGATTACCTATGAACCCCGCAGCGCGAGACTATCCCAACGAATTTATCCAAACTGGGATTTCAACAATCGACGGTCTAAACACCCTTGTTCGTGGACAAAAACTACCAATTTTCTCTGGTTCAGGACTCCCCCATGCCCAGCTTGCTGCACAAATCGCACGTCAAGCAAAGGTTTTAGGTAGCGAAACTGACAACTTCGCCGTTGTCTTTGCCGCAATCGGAATAACCTTTGAGGAGTCTGAATACTTTGTTCAGGAGTTTAACCGCACAGGTGCCATCGACCGTTCGGTTATTTTCACAAATCTAGCTGATGACCCTGCAGTTGAGCGTATAGCAACTCCCAGAATGGCACTTACTGCTGCAGAATACTTGGCTTTTGAAAAGGATATGCATGTTTTGGTTATTCTAACCGATATAACAAACTATGCAGAAGCCCTTCGAGAGGTCTCAGCGGCTCGAAAGGAAGTCCCCGGACGCCGCGGTTATCCAGGCTACCTATACACTGACCTTGCCACTATGTATGAACGTGCAGGAAGACGTATAGGAAAAGATGGTTCAATTACTATGATTCCCATACTAACTATGCCTGAAGATGACAAAACTCATCCCATTCCCGACTTGACAGGATATATTACCGAGGGTCAGATAATTCTATCTCGTGACTTATATAGAAAAAGTATCATGCCCCCCGTTGATGTTCTTCCCTCTCTTTCTCGTTTGAAAGATAAAGGAATCGGCGATGGCAAGACCCGTGAAGACCATGCAGATACAATGAATCAACTTTTCGCTGCTTATTCCAGAGGCAAAGATGCAAAAGAGCTTATGACAATACTCGGCGAAAGTGCTCTCACTCCCGACGATATACTCCATGCGAAATTCGCAGACGAGTTCGAGCAGCGTTATGTTTCTCAGGGATATGAAGATAATCGTTCCATAGAAGAAACCCTCTCCCTCGGTTGGGAATTGCTATCTATACTTCCACGAGGCGAGCTGAAACGTATCAGAAGCGCATATCTCGAAAAATATATGCCTGAAACCGACAGCTAAAATCGTCGATGCTGTCTTCCCTACCCTTATAAATTACAAAACACGAGGTGAACTGAAATGGCAACAAAAACTGTTTCACCCACAAGGATGGAATTAACACGCTTGAAAACGCGTCTTGTTACCGCTACACGTGGACACAAGCTTCTAAAAGACAAGCGTGATGAGCTCATGCGTCAGTTCATAGAAATAGTTCGTCGCAACCGTGAATTGCGAATGCGTGTAGACGAAGGTCTTTCTGTGGCAAATCGCGCTCTAGCTGTTTCATCAGCAATAATGTCTCCTGACGTGTTGGAGCAATCTCTATTGTATCCGCGACAAAGAGTTGAGTTTGACATGACATTTCGAAACGTAATGTCTGTAAATGTTCCTGTATATAACTTTAAAACAGAACTGGAAGATGATACTTCATCTATTTTTCCTTATGGTTTGGCACAAACCTCAGGTGAGCTAGATGATGCTCTTACTGCCCTAGCAGCTGTTTTTCGTGATATGCTGGATCTTGCTCAAATCGAAAAAACCATGCAGCTTTTAGCCGATGAAATCGAGCGCACTCGCAGACGAGTTAATGCCCTTGAGTATGTTATGATACCGGAAATGCAGGAAAGTATCAGATACATAACAATGAAGCTGGAAGAAAATGACCGCTCCACAAAAGTGCGACTAATGAAAGTAAAAGACATGGTATTAGAAGCCGCTGGATATGGTAAATAAATAACACAAACAATTTGAAATTTTCCACAATAAAGCGAAGTGTTATGATGAATACTCATCAATCAACACTTCGCTATGATTGTTTGAATGGTTTTGTGTCTACAAACAGAGTCTATCAAGTCTGTCATTGCGAGTCGTAATGTACCGAAGCAATCTAGACATCGCAGTTTTATCTTGCTGTCATGCTATAGATATTTATACTCTTCTTGTTAGGATTGTTAGACTCTCCTTGTTAGGAAGAAAGCCCATTTTTTAGCAGCAACCACAGGCTCTAAGGTTTCCAGCCATTCGTTGAATTTGTCCTCCCTTAGACCGCTCACTATTTTATATTGATTATTCATATCATATACACCTTCTGTGGCAAGATAATCGCAATACCTCTCACCAAAGCCCGCAAAATATACAAGATGATAGCCATATTGTGTGTGCAATAGCTCCCAATCACCCACTTGCCTGCTTTCGTCAAATAGCCAACTGTCGATTTCCGGGACCATCATACCCTGAAGGATATTTCCATAGAAACCGCCTTCCGTGTCTTCATCTGAATACAGCTCTATGAGATCCAAAAGGGTTTCTTCAGTGGCATCCCCTTCGACAAAGAGTGCCAGTACCTCATCTGCTCTAGCCTTTGCAGTTTGTTCGGCAGCTTCTAGAGCAGCCATGTAGCTTTCAAAGGGGTCGAGGACATCATCAATGTTTTCGCTGTCATTGTTTTCATCATCATCTGATATAGCGACATCATTGTCGCCAAGGTCTTCGTTATCGTCGATGTCTTCAGTTTCATCGTCATTTACGTCATTATTGATTTCGAGATCATCGATATTCTCAAGGTCTGTGTCTTCGTCCACATCTTGATTGTCATTGTTTTCTGCTTCTATTTCTTCTCCCACATCGTTAGCTTCGGTGTTTTCAGCATTTTCGACATTGTCAACTGTTTCGGCATCCGTGGTATCAAGGTCTTCTTCACCATCATTTATAACTTCGTCATTGCTATCTTCGATGTCGTCAATTTCATCGTTGTTTATATCATCATTTTCCATATCATAATCGTAATCTAATGAGTCATCGTCATATATATCATAATCATCATAAACATCCTCATCAAAACTGAGATAGTCCATATAATCCACATTCTCTGGCATAATAAGCACTTGGCGCATTTCCGTCAAGCGATACTCGTTGGAATCTCTTTCAATGAAATACATTACATAATAGCTATCCAGCATGGAGTATTCCTGCATCACAGCAACATAAGTACAATCGCCAACTTTGCGATTGCTATCTTGAATCCATTCCGCTAATTCCTCATTGGAAGCAGACTGAAGTAAAGCACCGGTATACTTGCTTATCAGTGTGGAATCCGGATCATAATAGTATGAATCGTCATATTCGTATGCGGCAGCGATGAAATCTTCTTCGCTTTGTATTTGCGCTACTAAGGACTTGGCATAGTCTTCCGCTTCCAATTGAGCCGCTTCGTATGCCACATCATATTCAAGGTCATCTTCAAAGTCTTCTATATAAACACTTTCTGGTGAAACGATGAAAAGCCTAAAGGTATAATTATCAAAGTTATCTCTGTTTTCATCATAATAGCTTATCTTTTCTTCTTGGGAAAATTCATATGATTCTGCGATGTGCCTGCGGTATGAATTGATGGTGTTGGAAAAAATCATGATTTTCCGCAAGGAATTCTCATTCATATATGAAACACCATAAAACATATAGTAAAGACTCTCAAAGCTTTCGCCATAAGTTTTGGCATATTCTTTTATGGAAGCAAGCTCGTCTTCAATAGCCGAACGTATATCATCAGGTAGGGTATAGCCATCAGCCTGGGCAAGATTGTAGACCTGTACCATTTCAGAAAGCTGCTCTATAGTATAGTCATATAAGAAATCTGCCCAAGTCTCCCCTGTTTCGTAATCAATGATTTGTTCAGAAAGAGGTTGACCTTCCCTGGGCAAAAAGTATTCCACATACTCACCATATTCTTCTGACAATTTACTTGCATAACTATTGTATGCTGTATTATAGTAGTAATCAAACTCTAAGGCAGAAAAATCAACCCCGCCGACAGAGATGGCGGCAAAATTTCGTCGCACGAATTTGGAATTAATAAATGTCGATGCTGCGACAATTGCGACAAAAACAACAAAAACAATTATTGCCCTGCGTTTGTTTTTCTTTCGTTCTTCAAGTTCTCTCTTGTTTCTCTCTTCGCGACGGTTGGCTCGATCTGTCCTGTTATCAAAGACTCCGCTCATATTGTGTCATTCCTTCTGTTTTTTTATTGTAAACTAGGCGAGGATTATTATACTTCAACAAGCACTCTCATGCAAGCTAAAAAATCATCGTTAAAAATAGAAAATCCCCGCCGTGCCGTGTAGACCCATTTATAACCTGCACATCTCTGCAGGTGGGTTGCCTCCTTCCAGCTGCTCTGCTTCCAACATCCAAACCGCGTCATGCGCAATCCGGGAGGCCTGCAATACGCAAGAAGAGTCCAGCGTCCCTTATTATAAATGTGGGTTTAAAAGATCCATCACCAACAAAGCAGGGATATCATATCAACGCTTCGTATTTTCATTAGTCTTTTTATGGTAATCCTTCATATATTATGAGGAACTTTTCACTCTTCTTCCTCGTCAAAATCAAAGTAATCATCATCGTCTTCATCATCATCAGAGAGCCGTTCCACAAACAATTCATATATTGTGTTCAATTCATCATCGTCATCAATGGAGACAAAAGACTCTTCTGTGCCCTGGGTTACAACTTTTAAGACAACAAGCCCATAATCGTCATCGTCTTCGTCCATGTCTGCTGGCACGAAAGCCATATAGAGCTCACCGCTCACATTGACTGTATCTAAATGCTCTAATTCATATGTATTCCCATCGTCATCTGTGATGGTTATAAAATCGTTACCATAAGAACCGCTCATATGCTTCAGACCTCCAATGTCATACGATTTATGATACCCCATTGGGCTATAAAAATCAATAGCACAGATGAAATTCATGAAAATTATACAACTATTAAACAAACAATGATATAATGATTGCATAGCGAGGTGTTGGTTATGTCAATTAAAGATAAAATACTTAATAAGAATACAGCAAAAACGAGCCTATATGCTGCATCGAGCATAGTCTCCCTAGTGATTAAAACAATGGGAACAATACTCTTGATTGCTCTGACCACTGCTGTTCTTTTTTCTTGCATATTTGTTATATATGTGAGGGAAAACTTGACGACCGACCTTTCCTTGGACCCAGCCGACTTTTCCATGAGCCTTTCCAGCGTAATTTATTATACAGACCCCACGACTGGTCGAGAACGTGAGCTTGTAACGCTCCAAAGCACTGAGTTTCGCCGTTGGGTTGATTACGAAAATATACCCACCCACATGATTGACGCACTAATAGCCATAGAGGACCATAGATTCTACAGACACCATGGAGTGGATTGGTTTAGAACAGCCATGGCGTTTATGAATATGTTTCTTAGCACTAGAAGCACATTCGGAGGCTCCACCATTACTCAGCAGGTTATTAAAAACCTTACCCATGAAGATGATATTACTGTTCAACGTAAACTTGTGGAAATTTTCAGAGCAATCGAATATGAAAGGGTTTACGACAAAGAAGAAATCCTTGAGCTATACTTAAATCTCGTATATTTTGGGCACGGTTGTTATGGCGTAGGAGCTGCATCTTTCTACTATTTTGGCAAAGAGGTCAGCGAACTAAGCCTAGCAGAAAGTGCAGCGCTCATAGGCATAACCAACAACCCTTCCCAATATAGCCCCTATGCCAGCAGAAGCTCAAATAAAACACGACAAGAAGATATACTATATAGAATGAACCAGCTTCGATATTTTGATTCTGAAGAGGAATATCGTCAATCCGTCGACGAAGAGCTTGTCTTTGTTAGAGGCGATGATTCAGATTATGAAATGATAATATACACCTGGTTCGAAGAGGCTGTCATTCGTGATGTCATCAGGGATATTATGGATAAAAAGGGTTATTCAGAACCCCTTGCCAGGCGTTGGCTATTCAATGGCGGTCTAAAGATAATGTCTACACTAGACATTGAAATGCAACAAATCGTTGACGATTTATACCAAAACCCCCAATTATTCCCAGTTGTCACTGGCTCTTCTGCCCAGCTCCAATCTGGCGTTATAATCGCAGACCCCTTCACGGGGGAAATAAAAGCATTGTCAGGTGGAGTGGGTGAAAAAACCTCAAATATGTTATTAAACCGCGCAACCATGGCAAAGCGTCCTCCAGGTTCTTCTTTAAAGCCCATTGCCGCATATGCGCCAGCAATGGACAGGGGTATACTCACTCCAAGCACATTATATGAAGACAGCGATGAAGTAACTCTCAGCGGAACCACCTGGATGCCCAGAAACGCCAACCTCGGTTACAGCGGCATAGTAAATGTTCGGACAGCAATAGTGCGCTCTCTAAACACAATACCCGCTGTTGTTGTTGATCAATTATCTCCTGCTGTCTCTTTCCGTTTTTTAAGGGATGCCCTTGGTTTTGATCTCCATCCTGCCGACGAAAACTATGCTCCCCTTGCCGCTGGTCAGCTAACCAATGGAGCCACGGTAAGGGAAATGGCTTCAGGTTTTACCATGTTCCCCAATGCTGGTATGCGTTCCGAGCTTAGGACATACAACATTATATATAATGACAACGGAACCGTCTTTTTAGACAACAGCCCAGATAGTAATAGCGTCATTAGCCTTGAAACAGCATATTGGATGACTGATATGCTCCATGAAGCAGTGGTTTATGGAACAGGTAGCGAAGCAAACCTTGGCTCCATGCCCACAGCGGGTAAAACAGGAACATCAACCGATATGAAAGACCGCTGGTTTGTGGGCTTCACTCCATATTATATCTGTGCAGTATGGACAGGCTTCGATATGCCAGCCACTATGGATAGTAGTGGGAATCCATCAGCTCAAATATGGAGGAGGCTGATGACTCCCATTCACAAAGACCTTCCAGTAAAACCGTTTTACCCCCAAGGGAACTATTACATACGTCCCGTTGAAGGGGTAAAGCTGGCAGATTATACAATTCGATGCCTCGATGAAAACGGAGCTGTCATCCAAAGCGAAACCCGAGATAAAAATGTCATAGAGAGGGAGATTACCGTTTTAGCACCGGCAATCACAGGATATTTTTTAACTGGTGATTACTCTATAACTCTCGAAATAACTGCAGATTCTTCCAGAAATATCGTTGAGTTTTATTATATGGCTGAAATTGTTGAAATACCCGTAGAAACAGACCCTGTCATTGACGATACTCCCGTTGTTGATTATACCCCAGAACCAGAGAATAGAAATGATCCAAACGATGGAAACGATGATTTGTACTATTACTACGATCCATGGGAATACGATGATTATTACAACAGTCAAGACAATTCGGATAATTATTGGAACGGATACGATTACGAGTATGAATATGGATATGATTAAGCATAATATGATGTTAAGCTAGTGTTCTCGGCTACCAAATAATTATCCCTATCTACCGGTCTTTTTCTCACCATGCGGCACTAGCGTGAGAAATACTATACTATAAGAATAACAGCAATGGGCTATTACTGTCCATTGCTGTTTTTTTCAAGATTTTGAGCAACCACCATCATTATCGCACATTCCAAGCGTTTTTTGAAAAGCTCGCAACCCAGTTCATAAACATCGTTAATATCACCTGTATCGTGCCAGGCGTTGGCAGCGCAACCACCGCTACAGTATAGCCTTGCCCAGCAAGTTTTACACTTTTCTCTGGTATATATATTGCTATTGTAAAAGTCATCTTTGAGTTTGCTATTTGTGACACCTTGCCAAATGTCCCCCATAAAAAAACCAGCTTCCCCCACAAGCTGATGACAGGGGTAAAGCTCGCCCTTTGGTGTCACAGCCAGATACTCCGTTCCAACGCCGCAGCCAGACAACCGTTTATAAATACAAGGTCCACCTGTCAAGTCAAGCTCATAATGATAAAAATGAAATCCCCGATTCTCTTTGTTTCTTTTGAGCATTTCTAAAGCCAGCTGCTCATACTGCTCAAAGATAATGGGCAAGTCATCGCTTCTCAAACTATGCTCCTGTCCATTCATTGCCACAACAGGCTCTAGGGAAAGCATCGAAAATCCTAAATCTGCCATATGTATTATATCATTAAAAAAATCTAAATTGTTTCTTGTATAGGTTCCCCTTATATAATACTCTCTCCCCTCTCGTGCTTCAGAGAGCTTTTTTATCTTCGGTAAAATTTCATCATAACTGCTTTTACCCCCTGGGAGTATTCGCATGGCATCGTTTATATCCTTGCGCCCATCCAAACTCATGACAACATTATACATTTCCTTATTCGAAAACTCAATTACATCCTCGTCAATTAACAAGGCATTGGTGGTGAGTGTGAAACGAAATTCCCTACCGCTCCCCTGCTCTGCTTTTCTTGCATATTCAACAATGCCCTTTACCACATTCCAGTTGAGCAGGGGTTCACCACCAAAGAAATCCACATCCAAAGTGTGATGCTCACCAGAATTCTCTATTAAAAAATCAATTGCACGAATACCGGTCTCCAAAGACATAAGCTCTCCCTGACTCCCATATTCCCCTTTCCCTGCGAAACAATATGTGCAACGCATATTGCACATATGGGAAACATTCAAGCATAAAGCCTTAAGTGATGTTTGTGAATCGCTTGATATAACAGCTTGGTATGTATCTTCAGTATAAAGCTTACCTTCGTTCACCAGCTCTTCAATCTCGGAAACTAGTTCAATAATGTCTTTTTCGTCTAGCTCCTGATACTTTTCCAGTAGGAGTTTTTGTATTTGCTCTTTACCTACTTTTTCATATATTTTAATGGCATCCCAAGCCACATCGTCCACAGCGTGGATAGCTCCACTAGCCGTGTCGAGGACAATATTATTTCCAGCAAGTTTATATAAATGGGTCATTTTGCACCCTTTCAATGAGAAACAGCCTTTCGGCTGCATCTACAAATTATCGAAATATTAGCTTAGATGAAATATCAATCGTTTACTTGTCTTCTTGCGATTTTTTCATTTTCTCGCATTTTTGGTTGACAACAGCGCAAGATGTCTTACTGGCAGATTGGCATGAAGTCTGACACTCCCCGCAACCACCCTTTTTCAAACTCTCAACCAAGTCTCGTGTTTCGATGGTTATAATTCTCTTCATAAGGACTACCCCTTCTTCTTATTATTACCTAACAAATTACCATAATACTAAGCATATGTCAACCCTACTCCGTGGAGTAGCGTTCTAGGAAGCGTTTCATGCGGTCGGTTTTTGGCTTGTCCATTACATCCTCAGGTTTGCCGTATTCTATTTTTACACCTTCGTCTAGAAATAGAATTGTATCTGCAACTTCCCTGGCAAACTGCATTTCATGGGTGACAATTAGCATTGTGGTGTTTTTATCAGCAAGGCTGCGAATAACCCGAAGCACCTCCCCTGTCAGCTCAGGATCAAGGGCGGAAGTCGGTTCGTCGAAACATAAAATGTCTGGTTTCATGGCGAGAGCCCTTGCAATGGCAACTCTCTGTTGCTGACCACCTGAAAGTTGGTGGGGATAGTAGTCACGACGTGAAGAGAGCCCAATTTGCTCCAATAGGTCTAAGCCCTCTTTATGTATCTCTTCTATGCGAGTCTGTTTGTTATTGCTAAAATCAGCTTCTCTTTTAGCAGCTAGTTCACGTGCCAATACAACATTTTCAAATGCTGTGAATTGTGGAAAAAGGTTAAATGACTGAAAAACAAAACCGAAATGCAAACGCTTTTCCCTAATGCTTGCGTCATTGTAGCTATCGTGTTCTTTGGCATCGTAAATAAGCTGCCCCCGAAGAAATATGCTCCCATTATCAGGTCTCTCCAAAAAGTTCAAACAACGAAGCAAAGTAGTCTTACCACTCCCAGAAGCCCCCAAAATCGCCAAAGACTCCCCTTCTTCCAAAGAAAAAGAAACATCAGAAAGCACCTCAGCAGAACCATATGACTTTGTTAACCCAATAACGTCGAGAATACCCATAGAAAAACCAACCTCTTTTTAATGAACAATGAACAATTAACAATGAACAATTGTTACAATCGTTTGTTGTTCATCACCAAAACTACATCGTTAATTAATCATTATTCATTATTCATTGTTCATTATTCATTGTTCATTATTAATTATTAATCATTAATTAAACAAAGTATCCCAACCGCTTCTCCGTATAGCCAAATACAAGGGTTAAAATGCCGATGAAGGCTAGATAAAAGACTCCTGTGTAAAATAGAGGCCATACTAGGCCTATTGCTGTTAGGTTTTCTGCTTCCTTTAGGATTTCTACAACCATTATAACCCTTGCCAAAGCAGTGTCCTTAACAAGTGTTATAACTTCGTTTGACATGGGAGCTAAGATTCTTTTTATAACCTGAAGCAATACGATACGGAAAAAAATCTGGGATTTCGTCATCCCCAGGACTTGGCCAGCTTCGTATTGGCTGCGAGATATACTTTCGATTCCACCTCGATATATTTCGCTGAAATAGCAAGCATAATTAAAGGAAAAGGCTATCACAGCGGCGTTAAAACGAGTTGCAATAGGAGCGTTGAACACCAAGCCCGGCACATAAAACACGATGAATACTTGGAGCATTAGAGGCGTACCGCGGACAATCCATACTATGATTTTTGTTAAAAAGCGCAAAAGCTTGATTTTCGACATTGACCCAAAGGAAATGAGAAGCCCAAAGGGCAGTGAAAAAAGCAAAGTCAATGCAAAAAGCAAGAGTGTTGTTTGGAATCCATTCCATAAATTGGAAGTGACAGCGGTAAAGCTCATAATCGTTCCTTTTTGCATTGGGAGCCGGGATTCATCCCGACTCCCAATACATGAGTTATTTTCTTAGGTAAACTATCATAGCAAGTAACCTATTTGCTCTTAGTTTCAGTGCAATAATACGCTCTTTTTTCTCCTTGAGTGTTGATAAGCAGCTAGTTTTGGTATTTCCCTCTTATCCTCTTATTGTTAGCCACCGTAGTTGATGTCGATGAAGAGGCTGTCTTCCAAACCGTATTTCATTGCTAGCTCCATGAGGATGCCATCTTCAAAGAGTTCCAGCATTGCTTGATTAATAAGGGGAGTTAGTTCACTGTCGTCTTTTAGACCGATGGCATAGACTTCATGACTGAGTGTGATGGGAGCAATAGCCAAATCAGCATAGTCTCCAGAACCAGTAATTCTTTGCGCAAGCAATATATCAACAATAGCACAGTCAGAAGCTCCGGATTTAACTTCTAAGAAAGTATTAATTTGTGCTGATGTTCCAATAACAGTACCGCTGTCACCCACCAAGTCTTTCGCTTCTGTTTCTCCGGCAGAACCACTCTCAGCCGCAACAGTAAGCCCAATCAAATCTTCGACATCAGCAAAATCATCCAAGTTATCTACCCGCACCACTACACATTGTTGGTTGAGCATATAGCTGTATGTCATGTCGCATAAATCGATTCTTTGAATACCAGTGTCGCCTTCTTCGGTATTGGCAGTAAAACCGTTCCATATGGCAGTAATCGCACCAGAGTTTAGCTCCATGAATTTACTTGACCATTCTATTTCCTGAAACTCCACTTCCATGCCCAGCTTTTCAGCAACGAGTGTGGCAAATTCAGTATCGAAACCAGTCCAATTGCCATCATCGTCTCTGAAGTTCATGGGTTCGTATAAAGTGACCCCACATACCAGTGTACCACCAACAACGGGTAGCGGCTCTCTTTCATCACCAGGAACATCATCTTCTACTGTGTCGGCATCCGTTGATGCAGATGGGGAATTGCTGGGAGAGTTGTTGTTGCAAGATGCGAGCAGGAGCATCGAGCACATAAAGGCTGCGATTAGTATAAGGCTTGCTATTCTTTTCATTGTATTCTCCTCCATAATAATATAGGTGTTGCGCCATCAAAAGTAGCATTAAGCCACCGATGAACACCTCGCCATATTATAACACAGTAGCGTACTAAAGCAAGAGTAAAAAAAACGTAAAATAACGCAAAATAACTCTTGACAATTATAACTAACGATGCTATATTGCTAATAACATTAGATATTCGCTTAATTTATTTCTAGCAAACAGCATTGCAAACAGTTATAATAACTATCTACGCTAGTCCAGAAAACACAACAATAGCAATAAGGAAAAACTAGCTAGAATCAAGAAAGGAGGATAGCCAAATGGATTTCAGCAAGCTTGCAGAAGAGCTGATACAGCATAATGAAGATATGCAAAGAATGCGCAGCGAGCGCCCCCAGAGGATAATAGACGAATCAACAAGGGGGGAAGGAGCTGTGCTTAGGTTTGTTTTCGACAAAGATGGCGAGGATGTGCTACCTAGCGAAATCAGCAAAGGCATCAGAATCAGCACAGCCCGCATCGCAGCAACCCTCAACAGCCTAGAAGGTAAAAGCTTAATCACTCGCAAAATAGACCCCCAGGACCGTAGAAAGATACTTGTGCAAATTACCGATGCGGGCAAGGAACAGGCAGCAAAGGAGTTAGCGCATCTTTATGAACAGACCACCAATATGCTCAAACATCTCGGTGAGCACGATGCTAAGGAATATGTCCGTATTATGAAAAAGTTCGCGACGATGCAGCGCCCTTCGGATAACAGCATGAATAATAGCAATGCAAGCGATGAAGCTGATGAAAAAAATTAACTCAAGCATATTAGCCATCGCGACTACATTTCTATTAGCACAGCGCAAATACTAGATTTTTTATAAGAAAAGACGGAGGAAGTATGATCAAGATAACCAAGCACCTCGAAGGAAAAGACTGGCAGCGGATGTTCATCAAAGCCATATTGATTGTTATAATCGCATGGTTTGAATTGGAAATTCCAAAATATATGTCAGAAATAACCAGAGTCATCAACACCCCAGACAGCACTATAAACGAAATATGGCGCGCAGGTATCAGTATGCTCATTTGCGCTTTCGCTTCCATGCTGTTTACCATTGCGATGAGCTACTTTACAGCTCGCATTAGCACATCAATATCATCTAGGCTCAGAGCTCTCCTATACGGAAAAGTCGAATCCTTTTCCATGTCGGAAATCAACAAGTTTTCCATTCCCAGCCTAATCACCCGCACAACCAATGACGTGCAACAAGTCACAGGTGTATACAACCAAGCGCTCCAAATGCTGGTGCGCTCACCGATCACCTTTGCCATCGCTTTATCCCGAATCATAGGATACGATGCTCGATGGACTAATTCAACAATCATCGCCGCAACAATAATGACTGTCAGTATGATATGCATGATGCGTTTCGTCCTACCAAGATTTAGATTGATGCAAACCTACACAGACAATCTCAATCGTGTTACCAGGGAAAACCTCAATGGCATAAGGGTTGTTAGGGCATATAATGCAGAAACTTATGAAGAAGCTAAATTCGAAAAAGCAAACCACGAGCTAACATCAACGAATCTTTTCACTACCCGCATGATGGGATTAATGATGCCGGTAAACAGCCTAGTCAGTAGCGGACTCAACTTAGCAATATACTGGATAGGTGCTTTCCTAATCTCTGCAGCAGTGGGTGTTGAGAAAGTCGCTATATTTTCCACTTTAGTGGTTTTTACCAATTATGCAATGCAGGTAATCAGTTCATTTACATCTATTATTAACATATTCAATATGATTCCCCGTGCGCAAATTTCTGCAAACCGTATCAATGAGGTGCTGGATACAGAAGCAACCATCATCGATGGCGATGTCATGGAAGGTTTACCCGGTTTATTCGGTGAGATCGAATTTAGGAATGTGAGTTTCAAATATCATGATTCCGCCGACTATGTACTAAAAGACATCAGCTTTACGGCAAAGAAAGGCGAAACAGTTGCCTTCATCGGCTCCACAGGTAGCGGAAAATCATCGCTTATATACCTTATACCCCGCTTCTATGATGTCACGGAAGGTGAGGTTTTAGTCGATGGCGTTAATGTGAAAGATTATAATCAAGAAGCATTGCTCAACAAGATTGGTTATGTTTCTCAGACTGCGGTAATCTTCAACGGAACCGTTGCATCCAATGTTGCATTCGGCAGTAATGGTAAAGGAGATTATACCTATGCCGATGTAATGGAAGCTGTTCGCGTTGCCCAAGGGCAAGAATTTGTTGAAAACATGCATGGACAATACGATGGCATGACCTCCCAAGGCGGAACAAACCTCTCTGGTGGTCAAAAGCAACGCGTTTCAATAGCCCGTGCCGTATGCCGCGACCCTGAGATATTTATATTCGACGATTCATTCTCTGCCCTTGACTATAGAACAGACAGACAACTGCGAAGCGAGCTGAAGAAGCAAACCTCAGGAGCTACAAGCCTGATAGTTGCTCAAAGGATTGGAACAATAATGGATGCAGATAAGATCGTTGTTCTGGACGAAGGTATGGTCATGGGAATCGGTACACATAAGGAATTACTTCAAACATGCGCCGTTTACCGTGAGATTGCAGGATCACAACTAAGCGAAGAGGAGTTGGCATCATGAGTGAGAATAGAAATAATGAAAATACAAGCGGTGGAAATATTCCTCCGCAAGCCAGCCAAGGCGGACCAGGTGGACCTCCTGGTGCTGGTGGTCCAGGTGGTGCCGGCGGACAAGGTAGACCCCCTGGCGCAGGCGGACCTGGCGGTCCAGGTGGCCCAGGTGGCCCTGGCGGACCTGGCGGTCCAGGTGGAGGTGGTAGACCCGGAGCAGGTGGACCTCCAGGACAAGCAGCAGCCCCAGCCGAGCCTTATGTAGCTCCTGACGCAGAAAGCTCCATTTCTGGTGGATTTCGCGGAACTCCAGCCGCAGGCGGACCAGAGCAGCCAGTATCCCAACAGCAAACCGTTATAAGAGGTGGACCTGGCGGAGGTGGAATGCGCATGGGAGGAGGCGGCGGTGGTCGCGGTGGTCTTTTCGCAGGACCCGTGGCAAAACCAAAAGATGCTAGAAAAACCTGGGGGCAAATTTTCGGTTTCGCTAAAAGATACATCCCCGCTATAGCCTTTGCTCTCTTGTTCGGAATCGTCAGTAATGTGGTTCAGGTGTACGGACCTGAATTATTCAGAAACCTTACCAATTCTATACAAGTTGGGGTAGGTACCAATGAAGATGGTATCTATAACAATATTGACTTCTCAGAGGTTGAATATTGTGCTAGAATGCTCATAATATTTTATGTATCATCGTCATTACTAGGCTATATCCAAAGCTTCATTATGGGTACAATCACAGCAAGAATGGGCAAGAATTTACGTACGAAAATTTCAGAAAAAATCAACAAAATGCCTTTGAAATATTTCGACAGCAACACCACTGGAGACACCCTCAGCCGTATTACCAATGATGTTGACACCATCGGTTCGACTCTTAACAACAGCATCGCTGGTCTGGTTAGATCAGTAATCACCATGGTTGGTGTTTTATACATGATGGTTTGGACAAATTTATCCCTCGCAATCGTGGCAATAGGCACAAGTGCAATAGGTGCTTTAATTAGCCGATTCTTCATCTCAAAGGCTCGTCCATATGTTTTTGCAAACACCCAATTGCTTGGGCAAATGAGTGGGCATATCGAGGAAGTATATACAGGACACAACATAGTTAAAGCTTACAATGCAAATCATGCAGCCAAAGCTGAATTCACGCAAATAAACACAGACATGATTTCCAGTGGCTGGAGATCCCAATTCATATCAGGTATGATGGGCCCCATCATGGGTTTTGTCAATAATATCGGTTATGTGGTTGTTTGCGTATACGGTGCAGCACTGGTTATGCAAGGAAAAACCGATTTTGGCACCATCATAGCTTTCCAAATGTATATTCGCCAATTCTCCATGCCAATACAACAAATCGCCAGTACAGTTAACTCTATGCAGAGGACTGCGGCTTCCGGCGAGCGCGTTTTTGACCTGCTCCACGAAGAGGAGCTCAGCGACGAAAGCGGTATTACGCAAAAACTCGAAAACATCAAAGGCGATGTGGAGTTCAAGAACGTCAACTTCCGCTATCTCCCCGACATTCCTATAATCAATGACTTCTCCGCAAAAGTCAAAGCCGGTCAAAAAATTGCAATTGTTGGTCCCACCGGTGCTGGTAAAACAACGATGGTGAACCTCCTAATGCGCTTTTACGAGCTTAACGGTGGACAAATCACCATAGACGGAGTTCCCATAAACGAGGTTACTAGGAAAAACATAAGAGAACTCTTCTGCATGGTACTTCAAGACACCTGGCTCTTTGACGGCACCATTCGCCAAAATGTCGTCTACAGTAAAGAAAATGTCACCGAAGAAGAAGTTGAAGCTGCCTGCCGAGCAGTCGGTATGCACCACTTCATCATGACCCTTCCCGATGGCTACGATACCATTTTAGATGAAAACACAACTATTTCCACTGGTCAAAAGCAGCTTCTAACTGTCGCTCGGGCAATGATAGTCAACGCTCCCCTACTCATACTGGACGAAGCAACAAGCTCCGTTGACACCCGCACAGAGGTCATAGTCCAAGAAGCCATGGATAAACTCATGGTGGGTAGAACATCCTTCGTCATAGCCCACAGACTCTCCACAATCAGAAACGCCGACATCATCTTAGTCATGAGGGGCGGCGACATAGTGGAAAGCGGTAGCCACGAAGAACTCCTAGCCAGAGGCGGTTTCTACAAAGACCTCTACAACAGCCAATTCGAAGAAGCCGCATAACATTACAATATTCAAACAAACAAAAAGAACGGTAGAAATACCGTTCTTTTGTTTGTTGATGAAAATGAACGGAGGGACGGTTCTTTTGAAAATGAACGGAGGGACGGTTCTTTTGTTCACGAAATCGCTATTTTTGAACGGAGGGACGGTTCTTTTGTTCACGGTGTCGCTGCTTGGTTGCTCAATTAATTGACATTCCGTGAACAAAAGAACCGTCCCTCCGTTCATTAACTGGTTTTCTGTGAATAAAAAAACCGTCTCTCCGTTCATATCTCTGCGTTCATAAGGAACTGTTCTGAAAAATCATGTTGATTAATATCATACTATAAGATATTCTTGGTAGTTATTGTTATCACGTTTTTATTGCTTTTTATGCATATTTCTATTGACATATGTAATTAATAGTGTTATATTGCTAACATTGCTAGTATTTTATTTGCGTTATTCCTAGTATTCTTTGTTGCTAACTATGGTCACTATAAATACTTGGTTTAGTTCGCCACATTAGATAACAACACATTGAGTAACAAAGTAAGATATTGCAAAGTTATGTGCTATTTAATAAAGAGTACAAATGCTAATGTATAAAATTGAATGGAGTAATAATATGAGTACAAATAACAATACTGTTTCTGGGGGCTTTCGAGGATCGTCAGTGCAAGATGATTCTACACCTCCCAGTACACCCCAACAAACGATTGTGCAAAATAGAATAGGAGGTCCTGGTGGAGCTGGCGGTGGACCAGCTGGTCCTGGTGGAGCTGGCGGTCCTGGTGTAGTAATGATTGGCGGTTCTGTATCAAAACCTAAAGACTCAAAAAAAACTTGGAGTCAAATTTTTGGATTCGCAAAGAGATATATTCCAGCTATTGTTTTCGCGCTTCTGTTCGGAGTCATCAGTAGTGCAGCTCAAGTATATGGTCCCGAACTATTTCGACATTTAACAAATGAAATAAGTACTGGCTTGACAAATGAAATGAATATGCTTGAAGTGGAACGACTCTCAAAATTGCTGATATTATTCTATGTAGCATCATCATTATTGAATTATATTCAAAGTTTCATTATGGGTACAATCACTGCAAATATGGGAAAAACTCTTCGTTCAGAAATATCTTCGAAAATTAATAGAATACCATTGGGATATTTCGATAAAACTACAATTGGCGACACTCTTAGCAGAATTACAAATGATGTTGACACAATAGGACAGACCTTAAATAATAGCATCGCTGAACTAGTCCGTTCTGCCATCACTTTAGTTGGTGTACTCTTTATGATGTTCTGGACAAACTTAACATTGGCTATTGTTGCAATTATATCAAGCGCAATTGGAGCATTGCTAAGTAGAGTATTTATAAAAAAAGCTCAAAAATACGTTTATGCAAATACCCAGCTTCTTGGTCAAATGAGCGGACATATTGAGGAAGTCTACACAGGTCATAACATTGTTAAGGCATACAATGCTTCCAAGGCAGCTAGAAAAGAGTTCGATGAAATTAACAATGACATGATAACCAGCGGATGGAAATCTCAATTTATCTCAGGTATGATGATGCCTGTCATGAGTTTTGTTGGAAATCTTGGCTATGTAATGGTATGTGTGGTTGGTGCTGTAATGGTCTTGCAAGGTAAAATCGACTTTGGAGTCATCATAGCATTCACAATGTATATACGCCAGTTCTCCCAACCAATTAACCAAATCGCTAACTCAGTAAACTCCTTGCAAAGAACCGCAGCATCAGGTGAACGCGTGTTCGATTTGCTCCATGAAGATGAGCTCAGCGACGAAAGCGCAATTTCGCAGAAACTTGATAACGTCAGAGGTGACGTGGAATTCACAAACGTAAACTTCCGTTACCTCCCTGACATTCCCATTATCAACGACTTTTCTGCTAAAGTTAAAGCCGGTCAAAAAATCGCGATTGTGGGACCCACTGGAGCTGGTAAGACCACATTGGTGAACCTGTTGATGCGCTTTTATGAACTCAACAGCGGAGAAATCACCATCGATGGTATATCAATAAACGAACTTACGAGAAAAAACATACGTGAGCTCTTTTGTATGGTGCTTCAAGATACTTGGCTTTTTAATGGCACCATACGCGAAAACATCGTATATAACAAAGAAAAGGTTTCAGACCAAGATGTGGAAACCGCTTGCCGCGCTGTGGGTATCCACCATTTCATAATGACTCTCCCTGATGGTTACGATACCATCTTAGATGAAAACACTACTATTTCCACAGGTCAAAAACAGCTACTTACTGTCGCCAGGGCAATGATAGTCAACGCTCCCCTGCTCATTCTTGACGAAGCAACAAGCTCCGTTGACACTCGTACAGAGGTCATAGTCCAAGAAGCCATGGATAAGCTCATGGAGGGTAGAACATCATTCGTCATAGCCCACAGGCTCTCCACAATCAGAAACGCTGATATCATCTTAGTCATGAGAGACGGCGACATAGTGGAAAGCGGCAACCACGAAGAACTCCTAGCTAGAGGCGGCTACTACTATGACCTCTACAACAGCCAATTCGAGAAAGCTGCGTAACACTAAAATGAACAGAGGGACGGTTCTTTTCTTTTGTTCACGGAGTCGCTGATTGCTTGCTCAATTAATCGGCATTCCGTGAACAAAAGAACCGTCCCTCTGTTCACTCTGTTCATTCATTCATTCTCATGAAGCTAGCTTTAGTTTTCTAGCAAGTAATCGATGAACGCTGTAGGATAAATGTGCTTTAAGCCATTTAAATCAACATATGCAGTTTGAAATAATATATCAACAATCTCATCTGATGTTAATTCAGGACGAACTTGCCACCCCAAAGCGAGGACTCCTGCAACATAAGGGATACTGGTAAATCCTACTCCACCCATTCCAAAATAACGATAATTGTAATAACCTTCGCGGTACGATTCTGCGACAGTCCTGTACGAAGATGGTGCATAAATAATATCTTTATTAGATTGCATAATACTCGGATATGTAGGTCTTTCAACACATAATGAAACGTCTTCAGGGTCTAGATAATCATATGCGTTAGGAGCTATAAATGTTAATTCTTCAGAGCTATCTAGGACAAGTATCCCAGCTTCCTGTGCTTTTATAACACTTTCCAAGTATAGGTCGCCATTAGCCCAAGCTAAAGGATTCGCCCATATAACGACTGCTCTGATTTTATCAGCATTATCTAACTCTTTGTTTTTTTCAATTATCTGATCTAAAGCTTTGATGAAAAACTCAGCATCGATATTGTCAACTCGTTCAGGGTATGCGGAGTAATAATACACCTTAGCATCAGGTGCTACACCAATTGTTTTTCCCACTAGTAAACTCACTATAGCAGATCCAGACATAGACCCCATATACTCTGAAATTTGAATATCTTTAAATTCAATATATTCAGCTATATTATCATAGTATTCTGGGTGATGAAGCTGGAGTTGATTATCTATAATCGCTATATTTACACCAATACCTGTAATTCCCATATTGTGTAATGAGCGAACTCCTAGTCCTGGGTTTTTACCAGCTTCTAAAATATATTCGGGATGGTAGATATTATTATGAGGTAATCGCTCGGTTTCATTTGGAAAAACTGTCCTATCGTTGAATGTAAGGGTAAAGAAGTTACTATCAAAATTCGAAAAGTCTACCAAATGAACATCAAGATTATTAATGTCATCATAATCATTAACAGTTATTTCAGCAATGTTCGATATTTTCGTAAACACGCCATATGGTTGTCCTTCTCTAATAGTATATGTTTCATAATCTACTGGCTTAAATCCGTCTTGCTTAACAAATAGATAGCTAGTGTTCTCAAATTCATGGATAGAGTATACGAATGAATATAAATAATTCGGCATCCATTGAAAAATCACGAAGTTATCATCTGTCCACGAGCTATGAGTAATCGGTGATCTCACGTTACTACGATTGGTTGATTCAACAAAGCCTTCTTCAAAAAACATGAATCTATTTATTTGCATCGTGAAATTCAGATTGTTTGATAAATTCATCGGGTCAAAATTATCAATGTTTTCCACCACATCAATGAGTTCCCATATACCTACAATATTATCAGCTTGGTTTTCATTATTATCATTTGTTTCTACATTATCTGTTCTGTTTACATCGTTATTTAGTCCTTCAGAAACAGTCACATCAGGACTCGAACTATCAGCGTTTTCGCTTTTACATGCACAAATAGATAAAGCTAAAAGAATCGTTAATACTACAATCAACACCACATTTTTCTTATTTTTCATAATTATTATACCTCTTACATATTTTAATCAAGTATACTCCTAATTGTATAATATATCAACATATTAGTTTTTAGGATATTTATCTTTTATAATATAGAAGGTCTTCTTATACGTACAAAACACCAAATTTAACATAATCGGAGTCACCTCTTTTCACAACTATTACACTGTAATTGAAAACGTCTACATTCATTTTCAATGCAATTCTACAATTGCACCTATGCTACATATAGCGTACAAAGGAAGATTGACAAGCCAGCTCTCCCTGCGATAATCGGACATTGATGTGCGTATAGAAATCTCAGGACTATATTTATCATGGTACTGTTTTAGGCTCTTTGACTTCAGGTTTTCCTCAGCTTTAACCTCTAGAGGATAAACATTTCCATCATGCATGAAAACAAAGTCTACTTCAGCGGTCGCTCGCTCTGCTGTCCAATAAAATGGTCGGATATTACATTCTGACACAAGCTGTTGCAAGATATATTGCTCCGTTAATGCTCCTTTGAATTCTTGAAATACACTGTTTCCATTTATAACTGTTTTAATATCTAAATCAGCTTTTGCAGACATCAGTCCCACATCAACCATATACAGTTTAAACGCAGACATATCTACATATGCCATTGGTGGGATACCGGGTTTCGTTATGCGGTTCACTCTATGTATCAACCCGCAGTCCAGTAGCCATTGCATAGCAAGCTCGTATTCCCTTGCGCGAGCTCCCTCACGAATATGTCCATAGACAAATTTTCGATTCTCCCTGGATAACTGTGGAACAATAGAATTCCACAGCATTCTTATGCGTGGCACCGTTTCATTGGGTGCATATTTTGAAAAATCTTGCTCGTAAGCAGATAATATACGATTTTGGATAGCCCTTACTTCAGAGTAGTCCCCTCTGTCAACAAATGCAGACACCGCTTCGGGCATCCCTCCAATATAATAATATTGCCTAAGCGCATCTATATATGTACTTTTAAATGCATTAATGAGTTCTATATCTAGCTCGGCATTAGTTAGAAGGTCTGCATAACGCTCTAGTTCTATTGCTTCTAGAAACTCAGTGAAGCTCATTGGATGTAAATCAAGAAATTCCACTTTTCCCACTGGAAAGGATGTGCCTTGGTGCAGTGCGACTCCCAGCATAGAGCCGGCAGCAATAATCGCATATTGGGGTGCGTTTTCATTGAAATATTTTAATGATGTGAGAGCGCGAGGTACTTCCTGCACTTCATCAAAAATTAGTAATGTGTCCTCGGGCGTAATAACTACACCTGTTTCTATTTGTAAAAACGCTACGATTCGAGATATATCAAGGCTTCCAGAAAAGAGTTCTTCCATAGATCTGTTTTCGTCAAAGTTGATATAGGCGGTCTTTTTAAAATGACTGCGTCCAAACTCCTTCATCAACCAAGTCTTTCCTACCTGCCGCGCTCCTCGAAGCAGTAATGGCTTTCGTCCGGGTTCATTTTTCCATTTAATTAATTCACTCATTGCATGTCTGTGCATAGAATCCTCCTAGTCCTTTTTTTAATAGTATACCATCTTCAATCACGATTTACAAACGTATTTTGCAATTATTCTCACATTTTACAAAGGAATTTCGTGATTATTCACACATATTACGTTGCATATCATGGAACATAAGGAAACTGTTGGGAAAAATCTATCTAATAAATAAAGAGCAGCCAAATGATAATACTACCATTGTTGACTGCTCTTATCTTTAGTTTAATCAGCTTAGGTTATTTCTTATATCTGCATTTTGGACATTCATCGTCTTCGTTTAATAAAACACCACACAAGGGACAACGATCTTTTTCATCGCCGGGTGTATATTCTTCAATTGCTCCATTTACTCCACTGGTAAACGTGATTTTCACGATATTTAGTTTGTCTTTTAACAATTCATGAACGATTTTTATCATGCCTTCAACGGTCATCGTTTCTTTTGTAACAACCAGACGGCATTCGGGATAGGCAGTGGCTAGCTCAGTCTTGAAAGCCGGACCTTTTTGTTGATTGGATGGTGCTCCATCTTTAATACCTTGTTCTTCATAAACACCAAGAATTGCGGGAAGTAAAGGGTCATCCTCTCTCAAAATCAGAGCGTGGTCAAAGTTTTGCAAAACTTCCCAGGCGGTTTTTTTAATCTCATTGCAGGGGAATACCATGTTGACTCCCATGTTCACAGTATCCTCAACTTCAAGCGTCAGTATACCTGTATGCCCATGCAAATACTGAGCTTCTCCTTGGAACCCATAAAATCTATGGGCATATTGAATGTCTAACGTAGCGAAACTTTTCATAGTCACACTCCTTTAAAATATATTTACTAGATACTTATATCGGATGTATAAAAATATCAAGTTTTTAAATCATATCATGTCTAACTAATCAAAGCAACAAAAATACCTGCGCTCTCAATAACTTTTAAGAATGCAGGTATAATTTCCTTGATGATTGTATACTAAAACTATGTAAGATTTACCAGTTATTTTTGCATGTGAACATATGAACAAGGAGACGGATTTATTTGTTCAAGAGATTCGACAGATACCTACTTATAGCTACGTCTATCACATAATCCGCTTCGTATATCGTAGAACTGTATGAGGTTTATCTATGTACATTTCTTTCATAGTACCGTCGAAAGCAAAACCAAATTTTTCGTAAAACTGTCTTGCTCTGTTGTTTGCTTCCAGCACCCAGAGTATCATTTCGGAATATCCCATACGCTGAAATTCCTCGAGGGAAAACTCCATCATTTTTCTACCAAGACCTTTGTCCCAATAGGCATCAAGTAAATACATAGCTCCAATTTCAGCTGCATCGGGTTTGTCATCGTCACGGCTCTTATTGAGAACGAGGCGGCCAATCATTGAACCGTCAAATTCTAGACAATAATAGAGAAAATCACCCGGGTTTTGTAAATACTGCTGGGTGCGTTCTCCCATTTCATCAACCGACATATTTTGCAGATACTCGTCCGATATTATACCTTTGTAAGCAGCTTTCCAACATGCGATATGGAGAGCGGCGTATTCATATGCATCTTCTGCGAGTGCTTTTCGTATTATTGGACTGCTCATTATGAAAACCTCTCCTGATTACCGACATCTATCAAACGGCTGTTTGTTACATTTGCTGCGATTAAATTGGAATAAAAATTATCATGTAAAAATCCATATGATAAATCATTAATTTCACCGTTATACGCATGAAATTTAGAATACAAGTCTTCGTATATTTCTCTTGTTATATTTCCATCTATAAAACTGATGTAAATGTCCTTCCCAACTCTTCGTTCAATCTTAATAGTCGGTGACACATTTAATTGGACAAAGAGCATTACTTCTGTTAACTCATTTAAAGTGTAGTTTCCTCTTCGTGTTTGTCCAGTCGTATAGGAAGTTATAGTATTTCGTGTAAAACCAATTTCCCTCATGCTAAGTTCAATGAGTTTAATGTTGTCGATATCGGAATATTTTGTTGTTTGCCCGTAAATTACTTCGATGACTATTTCGTCATCAGCAACAATCACAGTTGGGTCTTTGCCGATTTGTACCGCATGGAAACCCGATGCAATCATAGCTATTGGTATGACAGCTAGTATAAAAACCATTACAGAGATTACTAAACCTATACTAATCTCTTCTGATTCCTTATTATTTGGTTGTTGTGTCTCTTCAATACTACTCATGTCTACTACTATTCTCCTTCCATATCATTTTGTTCCTTATCAATACCTATTTTTATACATGATTTATATCATGTATATTTCATCATTTCTACAATTAGAGTAACATATATTATCATTTAAGTAAAGACAATAGAATAATCAGACAACCTTCCATGCGTCTTTGTAATAAATTATACGGTGGTCTATATACTAAATAATTCAATATTAGGCTTGACATTTGTATCGGCTCTGTGTATGCTAACTACACAGTTACTAATTGGAGGGTTAGCAAATGTTTATAGGCAGAGAAATGGAGCTTGACAGTTTAAACAACAGCTACCAGAAGCCGGGCTTCCAATTTCCGGTTATATATGGGAGGCGTCGCGTAGGCAAAACCACATTGATAAATGAATTCTGTAAAAACAAAAAGACAGTATATTTCGTTGCTGTGCAGTCAACTTCAAAAGAAAACCTAGAAATACTATCTGATCAAATCCTTATGACTTTGGCTCCGAATAGTCCCAAAAACCCTTTTTCTAGTTTTAGGGAAGCTTTTGAATACATTTTTGAGCAGTCAAAAAACGAACGAATCGTTTTCGTTATAGACGAATATCCCTACTTAGCTGGCAGCGATAATGCGGTTTCATCAATATTGCAATCTGCAATCGACCGGCATCATGACAATAACCAGCTCTATCTCATTTTATGTGGATCTAGTATGTCATTCATGGAAACTCAGGTTTTAGGTTATGAGAGTCCTCTTTACGGAAGAAGGACAGCACAGTATAAAATTTTACCATTCGATTATTTTGACAGTGCAAAGATGCTGCAAGGCTACACAAATGAAGAAAAAATCACCCTATACAGCATCACAGGTGGAGTACCTGAGTACTTGTCGCGAATTGATGGCAAGCTAACAGTTCAAGAAAATGCAAATATGCTTTTTTTTGATACATCAGGTCGTTTTTTTGAAGAACCGGCGAATCTACTCAAACAAGAACTGAAAATTCCCGAAACATATAACGCTATCATAGCTGCCATTGCCGATGGATGTAGTAAGCTCAATACAATAGCGTCAAATGTTGGAATCGAAACCAGCCAATGCAGCAAAATGCTCGCAACGCTTATTAGCCATGGTATTGTAAAAAAAGAACACCCGATTACAGAATCGGGTTCAAGAAAGTCCATCTATCTACTTGCCGATTGGATGTTCGCTTTCTGGTTTCGATTCGTTAAGCCTGAAATCAGTCGCATATCCGCAGGGCTTGGAAAACGCGTGTGTGACCAAGTCTTTTCGGAAGGTATATTCAGTCACACGGGTCGCGCTTTCGAAGAATGTGCTGCTTCTTTTATGTGGCGTTGGCAAAGAGAAGAGAAGCTCCCTATTTCATTTATCAATATTGGTAAATGGTGGGGGAACAACCCTATGGAGCGTCGTGAGGAAGAAATTGATTTTATTGCATTCAATGGTAACGAGGCAATATTTGGCGAATGTAAATGGCGCAGCACTAAAATCGGCGCAGATATATTTAACGATCTCATCAGAAGGTCAAGCTTGTTTAAAGAGTTCAATAGCATTCATTATGCATTATTTTCAAAATCCGGGTATACAGATGGACTCGTAGAACAAAGCAAGACAAATGGAAACATCATGCTCTTTCAACTTGATGATTTATTCAATTAGAAAAGTCAATAAGTATTTACAAAATAATATATTATTGCTACATAGCATTTTCACTATTAATACAAAATTGAAGATTTTTTGATGGAGTATTTTCATCAATTTTTATAAATTGTAATTTTAATTATTCTAGTGTTACTAGTCAACATACTGCATTAACTGTATTGCATATGTCATCGAATTGCTGTATAATAGCATACAATGACAAGGAGTTGATAAATATGGAAACAAAAGCAGTAACCGTCAGAGTTGATAAATTTGTTAAAGAACAAGCAGAAAAAATGCTCGACGACATTGGTATGAACATGACCACATACATTGTTTTAAGCCTTAAAGCATTAGTAAGAGAACAGAAAATCCCTTTTGAATTGGTGACTTCAAAATATCTCTTGGACCAGAAGATACTAGAGAAATGGGCTATACATGAAATAGAAGCAGATCAATCTAATACAGAGCGTTTAAGCTACAATGAAGTATCTACAAAAACAAGAGAAGAGCTTTTAACCTCCGCTTTTGCTTCAGCAGCAATGGAAGGCTATGAAATAACAGCAGCCATTAAAAAAGATTGCATCGATATAGTAAATGGCGAGCTAAGTATCTCCGACTACATCAAACGCAGGTTATGACTTAGATTATGCCGATGTTGATGGTAACCTTTCTTTCAATTCATTGACTGTATAGGTCTTCGCTCCCGAAAGCCGATTGGCTTCTGCTGTGAGAAGCTTTTACATCAATCCTCATCCTCATTAGCACGTTTCTCTTGGTAATCGATTATATACAAGACAAGCGTTGCTACCCAGGTCCAATAGAGATAACCGCGAACCGTTGAGTTTATACCGCACAGCAGAAAAACTAAGATGCTGTGCAGGACAATCCAAAGGGTTCGCGGTTTTTTGTTGTATAGTATAGAAATGAGCAGTAGCAGCAGAGACATGACAACGGATGCAGCTAGTGTGATATTGACAATCATTGACCATATTCCCAAAGTTATTTGGGGTACCCAGAAAATTACAGCTGAGGCAGCAAACTCTTCCTTTCCAAGGGAATCAAGAAGCATATTAGCTGCCAAATGGTAGTTATATACCATACGGATAATTGTCTCTATACACAAAGCTGCGCATAATATGTTCGCAATTAATATCGTCTTTTCTTTGAATTTTGTCATCGCCAAATCACCATTTTCTTTGATGACCTATGCTGTTTAATTTATATCCTTCTATATACTAAAGAATGCTTGTCTTCCTAGATAACGTGCGGCTTCGCCCAGTTCTTCTTCTATTCTCAGAAGCTGGTTATATTTCGCTACCCTGTCTGACCTAGAAGGTGCTCCAGTTTTAATTTGCCCTGCGTTAAGGGCAACGGAGAGGTCGGCTATAGTTGTATCTTCTGTTTCACCGGAGCGGTGGGAAATAACAGCGGTGTATCCGGCTCTGTGTGCCATTTGAATAGCATCAATGGTTTCTGTCAGTGTACCAATTTGATTTACTTTAATGAGAATCGAGTTTGTCACACCCAAGTCTATGGCTTTCTTCAGACGCTCGGTGTTTGTCACAAGCAAATCATCGCCCACTAGCTGGATTTTGCTGCCTAGGGCATCGGTCATGAGTTTCCAGCCTTCCCAATCTTCTTCAGCCATACCGTCTTCAATGGATATAATTGGATACCTGTTTACGAAATCAACCCACATATCAACCATTTCCTGGGGTGTCATTACAATCTTTCTCTTTGGCAGATGGTAGCAGCCATCTTCTTCTTTGAACCAATCGGATACTGCAGGGTCAAGGGCAATCATAAAGTCTTCACCAGGTTTATATCCTGCTTCTTCGATGGCTTTTACCAGGGAACTGAGAGCATCTTCATCGGCTGCGAGATCTGGTGCTAATCCACCTTCATCACCAACGCCAGATGGTGGTACGATTTTTTTCAAGGCATGAAACACTTCTGCACTCATTCTAAGGGCTTCCCTGAAGTTTTCTGCAGAAACTGGCATTACCATGAATTCTTGTATATCAACGCTATTTGTTGCATGGGCTCCGCCGTTTAGTAGGTTCATCATTGGAACAGGTAGTGTGTTTGCTGCTGTTCCGCCTATGTAACGATATAGCGGTAATTTGAGCGATTCGGAAACCGCTCTTGCACAGGCAAGGGATGCTCCAAGGATAGCGTTGGCTCCCAGGTTTGATTTATTCGCCGTTCCATCAAGCTCGATTAGTAGCTTGTCGATGAGTGTTTGGTCCATGGCGTTTTGTCCAAAAAGAGCTTCAGCGATGTCGTTGTTCACATTTGATACAGCGGTGAGTACGCCTTTTCCTCCATAACGCTCAGGGTCTTCATCTCGAAGCTCGCAAGCTTCAAATTGACCAGTCGATGCACCAGATGGTACAGCGGCTCTGCCAATTGTTCCGTCCTCGAGCCAGACTTCAACTTCCACAGTGGGGTTTCCCCGCGAGTCTAATATTTCCCGCGCAGTAACATCGAGGATTTCAAGATAATCTTTCATTTATTTCTCCTTAAAAACATAGTTGCTTTATTGTAATTCCTAATTCCTATTTCCTAACTATCAAGGATTCTTCCGTCATTAACTCCGGTTTCTCTATTCCCATTAGGTCTAGGAGCGTTGGGGTTATGTTTGCCAGTTTTCCTGGGCGTAGCTCTACACCCTCGCCTGCGCCGAATAGAATAAAAGGCACCAGGTTCAATGTATGGGCTGTGTGGCGTTGTTTTCCGTCTTCTGAGAGCATCGTTTCTGCATTTCCATGGTCAGCTGTAACGATTAAGTATCCACCCATTTCCACTACAGCATCTCGAATTTTGCCAATGCATTCGTCCACAGTTTCCACGGCTTTCACCGCTGCATCATAATCTCCTGTATGTCCCACCATATCACAATTGGCAAAGTTCAAAATCACCACATCATGCTTCCCGCTTCGGATTTCATTGCAAACGGCTTCTGTTACTTTATAGGCAGACATTTCAGGAATTTTGTCATATGTGGGAAATTCCTTTGGTGACGGAATCAAGATGCGCTCTTCACCTGGGAAAGGCTCTTCCAAGCCACCGTTAAAAAAGAATGTCACATGGGCATATTTTTCCGTTTCAGCTATTCTTAATTGACGCAATCCCAGTTTGCTAATGGTTTCACCGAAAGTTTGTTCCGGAATTTCCGGTAAATAAGCAATGGGTACACCAGTGATTTTTTCATCATATTGAGTCATGCACACATAAGTGAGGGGGAAATAGCCGTTTTTTCTATCAAATTCGTTGAAATCCTTATCCACAAAGGCACGAGTAATCTCCCTGGCTCTGTCCGGACGGAAGTTGTAGAATATTACCGAATCCCCTTCACGAATCATTCCATCCCTGTCACATATCACGGGTTTGACAAACTCGTCATATACTCCAGCTTCATAGGATTGCTCCATGGCAGAAACTGGGTCTGCTTCATAAAATCCTTCGCCAAAAACTAAGGCATTGTAGGCTTCTTCGACTCTCTCCCAGCGGTTGTCTCGGTCCATTACATAGAAACGCCCAATGATTGTGGCGATTTTTCCTATACCCAGCTCTTGACATTTTTCTACGCAGTTTTCCACAGATTCTTTACCGGAATCGGGCATAACATCTCGCCCATCCATGAATGCGTGAATATATACCTTATCAAGACCTTTTCGTTTTGCAAGCTCCAATAATCCGTACATATGCTCTATATGGCTATGTACACCTCCTGGAGATAACAAGCCCATTAGATGAAGCGGTTTTGAGTTTTGTACGCAATTGTCCATGGCAAGGAGCAAGGCTTCGTTTTCAAAAAACACACCCGATTCTATGTCACGGGTGATTTTGGGCAAGTCTTGGTATATCACCCGACCTGCCCCGATGTTGGTATGCCCCACTTCGCTATTTCCGATTTGACCATCGGGCAAGCCGACATCCTCACCGGATGCCAAAAGCGTTGTATTGGGGCATGTCTCATATAGCTCATCTAGTATTGGTGTTGCAGCAGCTGCAACTGCATTGCTGCCTGGTAATGGCGGAGTGAGTCCGAAACCATCCAATATCACCAATACTGTTTGTTTTTTTGTTCCGATGTCGATTTCCTCCATTATTGCTTCGCTGCATCTATTATTGCGGCAAAGGTATCTGCTTTCAGAGAAGCACCTCCGATTAGTCCGCCGTCAATGTCCACTTGGGCAAGAAGCTCATTGGCATTTTTATCGTTCATCGAGCCTCCATATAGTATGGAAGTCGCCCTTGCCATATCTGCTCCGTATAGGCTGCCCACTACATTGCGGATGACAGCGCAAGTTTTTTGTGCGTCTTCGGGAGTGGCTGTCATTCCTGTGCCGATTGCCCAAATTGGTTCATAGGCAATTGTCACTTTTTCAAAGTCTTTGGCATCGATTTCATATAATGCAGATTTCACTTGATATGAAACAAGCTCGTCAGTAATGCCGATTTCACGTTGTAAAAGACTCTCCCCAACACATACAATTGGCGAAAGTCCTTGCTGGAGAGCTGTTTGAACCTTCTTATTAATAATATCGTCAGTTTCGCCAAAAACTTCACGTCTTTCGCTGTGACCGAGTATCACGTATTTAGCTCCTAGATCATTGAGTTGTAATGCTGAAACCTCTCCTGTAAAGGCTCCCGATTCGTGCTGACTCATATTTTGAGCGCCTACGGATACATGACTGTTTCCGAAAGCGCTCAATGCAGCAGGAATTATTACAAAGGGTACGCAAACCACAGCTTCGCACCAGCTACTGGAATTGGGTATCATAGTAAGCAGATCATCAGCGTAATCCTTCACTCCAGAAGCTAAAAGATTCATCTTCCAGTTCCCGGCAATAATTGTTTTCCTGTATTGTTTATCCATATTTTAATACCTAATTCCTAACTCCTAATTCCTAATTCCTAAGCATCAAGTAGGCAAGCTATGCCAGGAAGCACTTTTCCTTCCAGAAACTCCAGAGAAGCTCCGCCGCCTGTGGAAATGTGGGTTATTTTTTCTTCTAAGCCATATTGGCGTACAGCAGCAGCAGAGTCGCCACCGCCTATAACTGTGACAGCATCTGAATCAGCCATCGCATTGGCAACAGCGCGGGTTCCTTCTGCATACTTAGGAAATTCAAAGACTCCCATGGGCCCGTTCCATACAATCGTACCAGCTTTTGCTATTTCTGCCTTAAACTCTTCTATTGTGATTGGTCCGATGTCTAAGCCCATCATATTATCTGGTATCTCCCCAGCGGCGTATACAACTGGTTCAGTGTCGTTGGAAAACTCAGAAGCTGTAACAGTATCTTTAGGTAAAAGCAACTTGACTCCACGCTCTTTTGCTTCTTTTTCCATTTCCAAAACTGCTTCCAATTGGCTGTCTTCGCATAATGATGTGCCGATGGATCCTCCTTGGGCTTTGAAGAATGTATAAGCCATTCCTCCACCAATGAGTATGACATCCGCTTTTTTCATTAGATTCTTTATAACGCCCAGTTTGTCGGAAACCTTTGAGCCTCCCAAGATTGATACGAAGGGTCTTATCGGCTCTGCTATTGCCTTTCCCAGATTGTCCAGTTCTGACTTTAATAAGAAGCCAGAGACAGCGGGCAAGAATTTCGCCACACCCTCTGTAGAGCTGTGCGCTCTGTGAACGCTACCAAAGGCATCGGATACATATACATCAGCCATATCAGCTAACTTTTTTGAAAACTCTGGGTCGTTTGCTTCCTCTTCTTTATGAAAACGTGTGTTTTCCAGAAGCATCACTTCTCCTGCTTTAAGCTCCGCAGCTAGTTTTGTGGCATCAGGTCCGATTACATCCTTTGCCATTTTAACGCTCTGACCGAGATGTCCTGATAGATTCACTGCAACGGGTGCCAAGGAAAAATCAGCTTTAAATTCCCCATCGGGTCTACCGAAATGGGAACAAGCTATTATTGCTGCGCCTTGTTCAATAAGGTACTTTATGGTTGGTAGAGAAGCTGTGATACGGCTCTCATCGGTAATATTGCCCGCATCGTCCATTGGAACATTGAAGTCGCAACGCAGTAGGACTTTTTTACCTGCCATGGGTATGTCTGTAACGGATTTTTTGTTGTAGCTTACGATATCGTTTTGTGAACTCATTTTTTCCTCCAATAAATTCTTGGTAATTATGCTAGTTTTAGGTAATTATGCCAAATGGGACACATTGTGTTTTGATTATCCTTCCGAAGATTCATCAGGTCCATTGGATGATTCGCCTGTGTCCCAACCGGATTCTTCGTTTGATTGTGTTTGAGTGCTTTCTACTGGGATAGATTCTTGGCTTTCCATTGCATCGCCATCAACTGTGGTGTCAACGATTTGCCCTAGGTATTCTTCCTCTGTTGGTCCCTCAAAATGCTCCTCGTTTTCAGAGGTTTCACCATTTTCACCCAGTTCATCTTGCTGTCCTTGCTCTCCCTGCTCTCCTTGTTCACCCTGCTCATTGTTTTGTCCAGCTTCGCTCTGCTCTCCTAGCTCACCCTGCTCGCCCGACTCTCCTTGTTCATTTTCATCGTCATCATCGGTTTCTTCCGATGCTGGTGGTATCAAAATAATGCGGTTTTGGACAACATATGTGCTTCTGCCCACATAGACAGTTTCTATTAAGTTGTCCTCTCCATCATAATAATTCTTGTATGTATCAACAACATAACCTCCAGATCCTTCAGAAAAAACTTTTCTTTCACCTTCTGCTATGCTCTCGTCTTCCCTCTCTATAACCTCATATGCTGTACTGCTGATGACTGTGGTGGTGACTTTCACATAGGAATCATCCAATTTTGTTCCAACAAGTCTGGCTGTTAAAACAATACCTTCCATTTCCATTTCTATTCTAATGGGATAGTCTGTGTTGTTTCTAAATTTCAGGTCGATGGTACCCCAATTTATCGTTGCATCAGTACCCAGAGGTAAATATGAAACAATCATATTATGGGGTAGCCTTTCCAAAACAAGCAAGTCAGCTTGCAATACTGCATAATATATCGTAGATGATGTTTGGCAGATTCCTCCACCGATTTCTTGTACCAAAAGATTTCCCGCATACGCTCCCGCTTCCCTATAACCCCGCTCAGATGTCCTTTCACCAACAATCTCGTTGAAAGAGAATCTATCTCCTGGATTTAGTGTTGTTCCGTCAATGGAAGACGATGAGAGCCTAACATTGTTTACTCTATTGGAAGTGCCAGCAACATTGGTTTTGGCTTCAGCAAGAACATCGCGGAAAAGAAGACTTTCCAAGTACTCTGATGTTACTTCAGGTTCCACTTGAATGAGCGGGATTGTTACTCTCTCTCCCATTGCCGCTCTGCCCAGCATTGATGCCGCTGCTTCCACATCAAAAATGATGCCAGTAACGCTGGGAGAGACTTCATATGTTTCGGGATCATAACTTGCTGAAACGGGCTCAATAAATATGCTGTCATATAGAACATTAAGGTCAACATCATTTGGAGCCGCTTCTGCAGGAGTATAGTTTGCGGACAGATGCGTTTTGCTATCCATGGCTTCCATGAGGGTATCTATTGTCAACGCCTGTACATCCTGCTCCACAGCATGGGCGTATGTGAACCCTTTGCTAATAACAATACTGTCGTCCCGCACTTCATAAGCATCCACCATCAAGGTATTATTAAATTCCTTAGTATTGGCAGAAGCTATTTCCCTCACCAAGGTTTCGTTGAAATTCATTTGCGCAAGACTGTGAAGCTCTGTGCCAAAAATGAGACTTCTAAGATAGGTAAAACCATTGATTATCAATGAACCTTGTCTGCCGAAATCATAAGCAATTTTCGCTGCATCTTCAGCATCCAGGGAAAACCCAGCCTCTTCACCAGTGATGATAAAGCTGCTACCGTTGGGGAAATGTATAGTAGCCGATACATCAGCCGCATTGTTTTCATATCCCCTGCTGATGAGGGTTTGTCTTGCTTCGCTAATGGTCATACCCGATAAGTCGATTCCACCTGCATGTACTTTGGGATAAATCGTTTCGATGGTGTTTACATAAAAACCCAAACCAACACAAGCCGCTGCCACTAGCAACAACAAAAGGGTGCATATGACAATGGGAGTATTGCGCTTTTTCGCATTTTTTCGCCCAGCACTTTGTTTGTTCGCGTTTTTCCCCTTTGCGCTGATGAGTTTATAATTATTATTAGCCATACTTTCACCTGAAATCAATTATCGGAATTTGATGTGATTTACATAAGAATACACATCAAATGTATCAATATTGTAAGAATTATGTGTTTTATTACAAGATTATTTTCCAAAAGTTGTCCCGCTTATTCGCTCTGTTCTATTTCCGCTGAAAACCTCAGCTGAAAGGGGTCTTTTATCGAACAAAGTAAGCTGATTATCTTCGTCTTCGGAGTCTGTCTGCCAAGGCTTGCTTATGAGGGTTCGCTGCCTTGTTTGCGCTTCCAACAGCTCGCCTATCAAAGTATTGGATAGCATGAACCCCTTGGGTGTAAACCTCCACCTGCCATCTTTGTTGATAGCCCAGCCATTTTCTTCATATTTCTTCAAAAGTTCAATTATATAATCCATTTTTAGCCTATATATGCCATAATACTCTTCTTCGGAAATACCGTTTACAGTTCGGAGTCGCAGCATTAGATACTCTCCGGCGTTTTCAAAATCCGACATTTCTTCGCTATACTCCACCAATGCCTGCCCCAATGATAGGCGTTCAATGTATTTTTCAATGTCTTCGATGAAGCTGTATCTGCAACGATCAATATATGAGTGAGCACCTGGTCCGAAACCGATATAGTCTTCTCCCAACCAATATTTCATGTTGTGTTTAGACTCAAATCCTCTACGAGCAAAGTTGGAAATCTCATATTGTTTGTAACCAAATCGAGCAAGCATTTCTATGGCGTATAGATACATATCGGCTTGGGTATCATCATCGGGAAGAAAGGGTGAGTCTTTGAAGACATAAAGCTGAGTTCCTTCTTCAATTTTTAATCCATAACAAGATATATGCTCCGCTTTTAATGCAGCTGCTTTCGCTACGGTTTCTGCCCAAGAGTCCTTATCTTGGGAGGGTAATCCGAAAATTATGTCGATGCTGATGTTTTCAAAGCCAGCCTGCCTTGCGTTTTTCACACTTTCCTCAGCGTCTGCGAAGGTATGCGTTCTACCAAGGCTTTTCAAAGTCTTGTCATCACTGGACTGTACGCCAATGGACAATCTGTTAAATCCAGCCCGTCTTAGCTTCAGCAGTTCCTCTTTTGTTATGCTACCTGGGTTTATCTCCGCTGTAACCTCAGCGTCCAGTAAAACATGACCATGTTTTTTCAAAGCATTGAAAATGCTGATTAAGCGTCCTGCTCCATAATAGCTGGGTGTTCCGCCGCCAAAATATACAGTATCGATGAGATAACCATCCAGCTGGGGAGAATATTCCTCGATATGCTTTAAGATTGCGGTATGGAATTCTGGCATCAGCTTTTCAGCTCCAGCCAGGGAATAAAAATTGCAATATGCGCATTTGCTGACGCAAAAAGGTATATGTATATATATGCCGACGTTTTTATCCATTGTTTTTCCTTCTTCCCTAGCTTTGCTTGCTAATTTTCGCCGTGAGTATGAGCAAATTTAAAGTTTTGAAGCACCATGTATATTATCAGATTTGCCCTTTTCATACAACACTTTTACTGGGTTATTTCAACATTATTTCATAATTTACAGATTATTTACTTAATATTACCTTTGTTTTTCCCGAATTATTAGTTATAATATACACGCACTTACTCGCATAAGTATAAAAATTTCATTATTATCGGAGGACAAGTATGAGCTTAAAAATAGGTATAACAGGATTTGGAAGAATCGGCAGACTAGTATTTCGAGCTGCCATCGAACGGGGAATCGAAGTCGGTGCAATCAACGACTTGATGGAACCCGATTACATGGCTTATATGCTCAAATATGACACCATACATGGCACATTCAAAGGCACGGTATCCCATACTGATAAAAGCATCATAGTTAATGGCAAAGAAATCGCCACATTTTCGGAAATGAACCCCGAAGCCATTCCTTGGCAAGATCATGGCGTTGATTATCTCGTAGATGGCACAGGTGTTTTCACCACTTTAGATAGGGCTTCTGCTCATCTTAAAGCTGGTGTAAAAAAGGTAATTCTCACCTCTCCATCATCCGATGCACCCATGTTTGTCATGGGAGTAAACGAAGGTAAATACGACACTTCCATGAACATTGTTTCCAATGCATCCTGTACCACAAACTGCTTGGCACCAATAGCGAAAGTCCTTAACGACAAATGGGGAATCGCATCTGGTCTTATGACAACCGTCCATGCAACAACCGCTACCCAAAAGACAGTGGACGGTGTTTCCAGTAAAGACTGGAGAGGTGGCAGAGCTGCTTCCATGAACATCATTCCTTCATCCACTGGTGCTGCAGCTGCTGTGGGTAAAGTTATCCCCGCCCTCGATGGGAAACTGACGGGTATGTCCATGCGCGTGCCCACTTTAAACGTTTCAGTTGTCGATCTCACTGTAAACTTAGAAAAACCTGCAACATACGATGAAATATGTGCAGAAATGAAACGTGCATCAGAAAACGAACTATCTGGAATTTTGGCATATACGAATGAAGCTGTGGTCTCTTCTGATTTCAACGGCGATGCCCACACCGCTATTTTCGATGCAGCAGTTGGCATTCAACTCACCGATACCTTTGTCAAAGTTTTAGCCTGGTACGACAATGAATGGGCATATTCCAACAAAGTCCTAGACCTGACAGAATACATTTACAAAGTAGACAATAAATAAATTTGGAAATTTAGAATTAGGAATGAGGAATTAGGAATGAGGAATTCCTAACTCCTCACTCCTAACTAATTCAAAACTCCTCATTCTTCAAGTATTCTCTTATCATTCTTTCATCTTCAATTTCCAAGCTTCGTTCCCCTGCTAGGGCTTCAATGTGATGGGTTAGTTCATGTAGCAAAAGTTTTTTTAGGCTGCTATATAACTCATTGGGAGTTTCATGTCCATGGACTGCGCGAATCGACCCATAATAAAGCACGATATACCTACCCATTTGGTCTTGTCGGTATTCTCCGAGGGTATACAAACCGCCAGTTGGGTCCGCACTGCTTCTTTTTGCATCAGGTAGCAGGTTTATTCCTCCATTTAAATGGCGAAATAGCTCCAAGGGCATATCATCTGCTATCTCGTCCAGCATATCATTCACATCGTCTATGGAAAACATTGTTACCCTCATTTCGTATGATATTTTACAAAACTGTTTAATTCTGTTGCCCCTCGATCAGTAACGATTAAACTGCAATATATATAGGAGCCTCTTATATGAGAAAGACAAAAATAGTAGCTACACTGGGACCAGCCTCCGACGACCCTGATGTCCTCAGGGCAATGATTAACGCAGGTCTTGATGTGGCTCGCTTTAATTTTTCCCACGGTGATCACGATAGTCACTTGGAAAGGGCGACTGCTCTACGAGAAATATCAGCATCCATGGGAAAGACAGTTGCTTTGCTTGCCGATACTAAAGGACCGGAAATTAGGGTGGGCGAGTTTGAAGGTGGAATGGCTGAGCTTGAACCTGGGAGCATTTTCACCCTAACATCAAATACTGTTTTGGGAAATGCTTCCCAAGTTAGCATTTCATACACGGATTTACCCAGGGAAGTTAAACCAGGTTCCACAATACTCCTTGACGACGGAATGCTGGAGCTAATCGTAGAGTCCGTTTCTGGTGAAAATATCGCCTGTCGCGTGATTGCTGGAGGTGTGCTATCAGACAGAAAAGGAGTAAATGTTCCGGGTGTCAGCCTTGATTTTCCATATATCAGTTCTAAAGATAGGACGGATTTGCGCTTTATTGTTGAAAATAAATTCGACATCATAGCCGCTTCCTTTGTTCGCTCAGCCGAAGATGTGGGACTCATTCGCGAGGAGCTTCGTCGAGTGGACAGTAAAAACAAAATCAGAATCATAGCGAAAATTGAAAACGCACAGGGTGTAATTAACGCAGAATCTATCCTTGCAGCTTCAGATGGTTTGATGGTGGCAAGGGGCGATCTGGGTGTCGAAGTTGCTTACGAAGACTTACCCATAATTCAAAAGGAATTAATCGACAAAGCGATTGCCCAAGGAAAATCCGTGATAACTGCAACCCAAATGCTGGAATCAATGATTGTTAACCCTCGTCCCACTCGAGCGGAAGTATCCGATGTGGCAAATGCTATTTATGATGGTACTGGAGCCATTATGCTCTCAGGCGAAACCGCTGCTGGAAAATATCCTGCAGAATCTATAGCAACCATGTCAAAAATCGCCGAACGTATAGAAAGGGACATTGACTACCGCGCCCGTTTCAACAAAAAGGATTATAGTCCAGAGACTTCAATAACAAATGCCATTTCCCACGCCACTGTGACCACGGCTCACGAACTACATACAGCTGCAATACTCACAGTAACTATGTCAGGAAACACAGCGCGAAATGTGGCGAAATACCGACCGAACTGCCCAATAATCGCCTGCACTCCCGACCCCGTCAGTGTGCGTCAGTTAAATTTAGTCTGGGGAGTTGTTCCCTTATTGACAAAAGAAGAAACCGATACATCGGTACTTTTTACCCATGCCGTGGAAGTAGCTCTAGCCAGCGGTCATGTAAAAGAGGGAGACTTAGTAGTTTTGACTGGAGGCGTACCAGTAGGAAGCTCAGGCACAACTAATATGTTGAAGGTTCATGTTGTCGGCGAAGAAATATTCGTCTAGTTGTAATTGATATCTTAATACAAGAGTTTTAAGCAGGAGTATTAAACTGCTTAAACCTTACCTGGAAGCGCATACCGCCATCAACGCGAGGCTCTGCGGTTACGTTTCCACCCAAGTCACGAACCGAATCTCGAACAATAGATAAACCAAGTCCGCTCCCGCCAGCCTCTCGGGAACGGGCTTTGTCAACCCTATAAAATCGATCGAAAATCTGTGAAAGGTCCTCCTCTGGGACTCCAACTCCGGTATCATCGATATTTAAAACAATATCATCGTTTTCTTTAAACAAACTGATGGAAACGCTACCTTCTGGTTTATTATATTTTATGGCATTTTCAATCAAATTGAACACTATTTGATGAATTGCATCGGAAGTTGCCAATACATAGCAATCCGCCTCCATGCTCTCGAATATGCTCAGATTTCCGCTCATCGCCAGAGGGCGAAGCATTCTAAGTGTTGCAGCAACAGCTTCCCCCATGTTCACCTTGATTTTTTCATCTGAAATCCCGCTATCTAGTCTGGTTAGTGTCATCAGCTTTTCTGTAGTTCTGGTGAGGCGTTCCGCCTCGGTGCCAATATCGCTGATGAATTCCTGCATTGTATCTCGCTCCATGCCTTCGTTTTGCAAAATACTATCTGCAAGGAGTCTGATTGATGCCAGCGGTGTCCTAAGCTCATGGGATGCGTTTGCTACGAATCTTTGTCTTATTTCGTCAGTTTCCCTGAGCCTATCGGTGAGACTATTGAACTCATCGCCAAGGAGAGCCAACTCATCCTTGCCACTCATTTCCACATGATAGTTGTATTCCCCTTCTCTCACTGTTTTTATCGCATTTAATATGCTAGTTATCCTATTTATCACAGAACGAACGATGAACAATAGCATTGCAAAGGCAAAGGCAATAATAATAATTGAAATGTTCCCAACGGTTTTTTGCATATTTTTTAGTATAGAACCTTGCTCCCAATCTGATTCATAGACATAAACCAAACCTATAATAGCTCCTTTACTCACCACAGGGGTAAGAGAGCTACTAAAAAAAGAACCATCAATGAATTTCGCATAAAACAAATCCTTACCTTCCCTTGCCTTTTCCATTTCTTCAGGGGGAAAGTCATCGTTCATATTATTTCTAGAGCTGCCATAAAGGAGTTTTCCATTGGCATCTGTGATTACCACATTCAGAGCTTCGGCAACATCAAGGTATTCCATAACCCTAGCCACATCATCGGCGATGAGCAACTCGAAAACATCCTCAAGACTTTTAGAAATAATTTCGGCTTGATTTTGCACAAAGGCTTGTTTCGACTGAAAAATCATATTTCTAGATTCAATGAGGAAAAATGTGTTCATTAATATTAAAACTGCAGCTATAACGGCGAAAAAGGTTAATGCGAATTTCGTCCGTATGCTTCTAAAAAAACCAGGTTTTCTAGCCTCTGAGATAATATCCCACCCCCCATTTCGTCATGATGTATTCAGGCTCTGCTGGGTTGTCTTCAAGTTTTTCCCGCAGCCTTCGAATATGCACATCAACAGTCCTGATGTCTCCATGATATTCATAACCCCAAACTATATTTAACAAGTTCTCCCTAGAATAAACCCTACCCGGATTTTTTGCCAGCAATTCAAACACATCGAATTCTTTAACGGTGAGTTCAATGATTTCATCTCTTTTTTTTGCCAAACGCTTGTCAGCATCGATTGTAATATCACCAACAATCAAGCTGGCAGCAGAAACATTCCCAACCAAAGCGGAGCGTCGTAATAAGGCTCGGATTCTTGCCTTCAATTCTAGAATATTAAAAGGCTTTGTGATATAATCATCGGCACCATATTCAAATCCGATAATTTTGTCAACATCCTCGCTTCTTGCAGTTAGAAGTATAATGGGCACAGTTGAAAACTCACGCACTCGCATACATACTTCGAGACCATCAAGCTCTGGCATCATAACATCTAAAACAATCAAATCATAGTTGCCACTTCTAATTAAATCAACAGCTTCCAATCCATCATAAGCAGCATCAACCTGATACCCCTCATTTTCAAGGTTGAATTTTATACCTTTTACCAAGGTTTTTTCATCATCTACAACAAGTATTTTCATTTTTTTATGATATGTTCTCCCATCTATTAGTTTAATCTATTATGGGTTAATTATACTGTGATTTTGTCCATCAAGGCTTCATATTTTTTCACACCTATTCCTGACACATTCATTATATCACTAATTGTACGAAAATTACCATAGCGATTTCTATATTCGATAATTCTTCCAGAAAGAACATCGCCTATTCCAGGTAAATCCATCAATTCTCCTTTGCTGGCAGTGTTGATATTAATTTTTCCGTCTCCACCTCGCAATGCTCCAGGCAGTGCTTCTTCGTATATTATAATTTCCTCGTTTATTTCAACAAGCTCTTCCATTTGCACTATATCTTCGGGTACTATCTCACTTACTAGCTCCTGAGCTGTTTGATTTGTTTGTATTTCCTCATTGTTGCTATATGTCTGCGAAATACTTGTAGGCATTGCCGCCATTTGTTGTTGGCTTACACTCAGATTTTGTGGCGACGATTGAGGTGCAGCCACAATGCTCACTTTTCCTCTGCTTCCAACGAAATAACCTCCCACAAAGAATACAAAGGCTAAAGTGAGAGCTATAACATAAAACTCAATCTTTCTTAGTCTCATATAAATTATCCTTTCATTATGCTAGCTAAAAGTGGTGAAATGTAAATGCAATTTGCATTTTTATTGTGATGCTGATATACTATCGAAACACTCGTGCCTATTATGCTTTGGGATTTGCGGTAATTCCCAATAGGGGTTTTTATTAGATGCTTCATTCGGAGAAACACATGAAATCAAGGAACTACAATTTTTTCCTGGCAATCATCATTTCGTCTGCGATGCTCATATCTACAGTACCATCAGTACCTGCAAAGGCAGTAGATTCATTCGAAAACCTTGCTGCCCAAACTGCTCTTTTAGTTGAAATTAGTACCGGTACTGTTTTATTTGAGCAGAATATGAATACCAGACACCCATCGGACTCCCTATCTAAAATCATGACTTTGCTTCTGGCTGTCATGGCGATTGACAATGGTTCAGTATCGATAGGTGACCTGGTTGTTATGACCGATTCAGCGAATTTTGATATAAACACTCGAAGTACAACCCAAAATATCAGAACCGGCGAGGAAATGTATCTTTTAGATTTGATGTATTGCGCCTTTGTCGGCAACGGAAATGAAGCGTGCAATTTAATAGCCGAGCATGTTTCAGGCAATATTGATGCATTTATTTCCCTCATGAATGCAATAGCAGTGGAACTGGGATGCAAAAACACAAACTTCACCACCACCCATGGTCAGTACAACGAAAATCAATACACAAGCGCCTATGACCAATTTCTCATATTCCGCAAAGCCTTGAGCTACCCTTTGTTTGCTGAAATAGCAGGCACATATAGATACGATACAGCAGCTACAAACCGAGCGGTCTCCCGCAGGTTAATCAGTAGCAATACCCTATTTATTTCAACTAGCAAGTATTATTATAGACCTTGCACGGCGGGTATAGCCAGTGCGACATATGAAGGTGGCTATTCCTTAGTATCACTAGCTGAGTCCAATGGTCTTTCCCTAGTTGCTGTAGTGCTTGGTTCCGATGCTCTCACCAATCCTGACGAGTCAGTGGATTTACGAAATCTAAGCGAAAGTATGCGCCTATATGAGTGGGGTTTTTCACAATTTTCATGGCGAACTGTGCTTTCATCATCAGACCTTGTTGACAAAGCTCCCGTAACAAATGGCGCTGGAGCTGATTTTGTAAACTTACGCCCACAGTCTTCCATTGTTGCGCTTTTGGATAACGAAGTGCCTTTAGAGGAGTTTGTAAGATCAGTAACCATATACTCCGTTGCCAACAATGAAACTCTTTTTGCGCCCATTAGTTCTGGCGACATCTTGGGCGAGGTGACGGTAACTCGCAATGGGGTGGACTATGGAACCGTATTGCTGATTGCTAACACGAACGTGAGCCTACATCGATTGGAATATATGAAAATGCTGCTACATGATATGCTCACTGCAACACCAGCTCGCTTTTTAACCTGGATACTATTTATGTTGATATCCAGTTATATAGCACTTATCCTGAGATATAACAATGTGCGACAAAAACGCCTCAAAGAAGCAAAGGAAGTGCGGGAAAGATTAAGGGAGCAAAGGGAAACGGATGACAGAGAGCGCAGCCGATAAGCGTTCTATATTTCAAAGGACAAGCAGACTCGCTAGTATACTATACTCACTAAGGTAATTGAGTCAATAATCGTATATATAAACAAAAACGACTGATGTTGATGCATCAGTCGTTAATTACATAGGGTGTACTTCGCCATTCTTGTCCTCCTGACCTCATTTGCGCATTGGGGTAGGCAAGGACATAAAAATCAGTAGCAGCAGCTTCTTTTTCAAATAATCGAAGTGGCTCTCCGCCAATTTTTTTAGCCTGAGCAGGTTTCGTGATAATCGGTAGCTGCCCATTTGTTTTCGCAGTTTTCAACAATTTCTTACCAGTGCTATTCATGGCTAGAATTCTTGCATAAGGTGGCGGTTTTTGTGTATCCTCTGGAGAAAACCCCAAACAAGCGCAAAGTAATAGTCTTCTGATTCGTGACATCGTATATCTTTTACTTTTCGTGCTTTCGAGGATTTTTTCTATAGTTCCTTCTTCCTTAGCATTTTTTATAAAACGCCGTCCTAGACCCTCAATATCAGCAAAAAGCTCCTCTTTTTCATCCATTGTTCGTAGACGAGACATCATGGCTTGTTCAAAATCATCCATGAATATGGGTCCTCGGGTATTAGTCATCTCTAGCTTGAAAACTTCCATTGCTGCTTCCGGTAGTAATTCCAAAGCTTCTTCATTATTTTTTAGTTGTTTGCGTATCTTTGATGCTTCCTGTGAATTTCCACTGAGTTCTTCGCTCCTAATGCGTTTAATCGTCATCGGCTCCATCAAAGAACCTTGCGTTTTTATCGCTTTGATATATTCAATACCAAGTAGATTGTTTGAAGATTGCAAAACCATACAATTGCTTCCCATTATTTCATCAGCAGCTCTTTGGTATGCGTGAGCATAGGAAAGCCCTTCGCCTAGTCCTTTTTGTAGAAATGTATTAAACTCTTCCGATTCAAATAACTCAGCTGTCTGGGTAAGCTCCTTTATGTTACCTGATTCACTGCCAAAGGACACATAATCGCAAATACCCATTTTATCAAGGAGATAGATTCCCGCATCTCCATACCCTTGTGCAGATTGGAGAACATATGGCGATGGGATTTCCACAACCAGGTCAGCACCGCACTTGACAGCAGCTTTCGCTCTGGCATATTTGCTAAATATTGCAAAGTCTCCCCTCTGCACATAATTTCCACTCATGGCACAAACAATGGCAGTATCGTCTCCCAAAATGGCTCTTGTCTTTTCCATATGGGTAATATGACCTAAGTGCAGCGGGTTATATTCGCATATTATGCCAACTGTTTTCATATTTTCCTCCAATTAGCTCAATAAAACCATTGATTAATAGTCCTTTGTGTATTAAAATGATAAACATTATTATTTTAATTCGCTTTACTAATAAACACAAGGGGATTTTTTTATGAAAGTATTAGTCATCAACGCAGGCAGCTCATCGCTGAAGTATCAAGTGTTCAATATGGAAACCGAAGAAATCATTGCGGTGGGGCTTTGTGACCGTATTGGTATCGATGGCCATTTGAAGCATACTCCCATGTCAAATGGGAAAGAAGTCTTCAATGAGCCCGTCAATCTTCCCTCCCACGCAGAAGCAATTAGTGCTGTCATAGAAAAGCTGACCAGCGAAGAGTATGGCGTTGTTGACAGCCTCGATGAAATTAAAGCTGTAGGTCATAGGGTTGTTCACGGCGGAAAAAAGTTCACCGAAAGCATTCTCATTAACGATGAAGTACTCAAAGCCATTACCGAATGCACTACCCTCGCGCCTTTGCACATACCTGCTAACCTCATGGGTATTAATGCTTGTATAGATGCTATTCCAGGTGTTCCCCAGGTTGCTGTCTTTGACACGGCTTTCCATTCCACAATACCTCAGCAGGCATATATCTACCCAATTCCATATAAATATTACGAAGCAAATGATATACGACGTTATGGTTTTCACGGTACTTCCCACCGCTATATTTCAGAAAAAACAATAGAATATCTCGGCAAAGGTGCAGCTGGCACTAGGATTGTCACTTGTCATCTTGGAAATGGTGCATCTCTAGCTGCAATTAAGGATGGCAAATCCATTGACACATCATTGGGTGTAACCCCATTAGAAGGCATTCCCATGGGTACCAGATCAGGGAGCATTGACCCAGCCATAGTGGAAATCATCGCCAATATCGAAGGAATTTCCACAGCTGATGCAGTCACTATCTTAAATAAAGAATCTGGTGTCTTAGGAATCTCCGGAGTATCTTCGGATTTTCGCGATATTTCCACAGCAGCTGGAATAAACTCCAGCGATGGCAGCGTGATCGAGGGTGTTACTCCAAACGAGCGCGCAAAGCTTGCTTTAGAAGTTTATGCGTATAACGTGGCAAAATTCATAGGTTCGTACTTTACTATCCTTGGTGGACTCGATGCCCTTGTTTTCACCGCTGGTGTCGGCGAAAACTCCCCACCCATGCGAGCGATGATTTGCAACTACCTGCAATGTCTTGGCATCGAAATCGACGAGAATGTAAATATTTTCAGAAACAACGGTGAGATTGTCGATATAACTTCTCCAAACACCACGATAAAGGTTCTCGTTGTACCAACAAACGAAGAGCTAGTAATAGCCCGCGACACAGTTGCGATTGTCCAATAATAATGGAAATCTTAAATTTTATGTTGACTTAACTAGTCACAGATGGTATATTAACCATTGCTGTGTTTACACAGGTTTATACCGCTTTGAATGGGCTTTGCTTAACAAATAGTTAAGTAAAATAAAGCGAGGTTATCCTCCGCCTCCGATAGCGAGACTTATTTATGAGGTGAAAGCATTAATGACACAAGCCATTTTTGAGACTGGCGGAAAACAATATCGAGTCAAGGAAGGCGATGAACTATTCATTGAAAGACTGCAACTGGAAGCAGAAGACAAGGTAACTTTCGACAAAGTTCTCGCCATTACCGATGAAAAGGATTCGAAAATCGGAACGCCATATGTGGAAGGCGCAAAGGTCGAAGCCTCCGTTATAAAAAACGGAAAAGCAAAAAAAATCATCGTTTTCAAAATGAAACGCAGAAAAGGCTACCGCAGAAAGCAAGGCCACAGACAACCCTACACAAAAATCACAATAGAAAAAATCGTAGGATAAGCCCCCAAACCCAATCGATGCAAAGTAAAAAAATAGATAGTTAATTATTAATTATTAATCATTAATTATTAATTGTTAAAACGGAGGTGTGATAGATGGCACATAAAAAAGGTATGGGTTCCACAAAAAACGGTCGTGACAGTAAGTCAAAACGTCTGGGTCTTAAGAGAGCCGACGGTCAATATGTCCTTGCTGGAAACATATTAGTTCGCCAACGGGGTACTAAAATCCACCCAGGAAACAATGTTGGCAAAGGACGCGACGATACCCTCTTTGCACTCATAAGCGGAAGAGTGCGCTTTGAGCCAATGGGCAAAAATCGCAAATGCGTTTCCGTATACGAGGATGCTGCAAAATAATCAAATTATCATTTTGCATAATACAGTAACACAAAACCGGCGGAGAATATTATTCTTCACCGGTTTTTCATTATTTAATTTATTGTTTCGAAAAAAGAGCATTCATGATCTATTCTTCAAAATCAGAACTGATTAATTCACATAATGTATCGACAGCAGTGACCTCATCGGGACCGTCAGCAATAATATTGATTGTCATATCCTTTGCGACTCCAAGGGATAAAACCCCTAGAAGGCTTTTTGCATTCACCCTCCGTTCGTCTTTCTCTATCCAAATACTGCTTTTGAACTCGTTGGCTTTTTGAATCAAAAATGTAGCAGGTCTTGCATGGAGCCCAATTTGCTTCACAATAGTTGCTTTCTTCTCGTACATAGCTTTCCCTCCATATGGAAATTCATGTGGTTTTCACCTATCATTACTTTATCATTTTAAAAGCACAACGTCAAGATTCACTTTGTTAATTTTCATCATTTCTCTACAGCTCTACTATTGTAACTCCATCTTCGCCTTCGCCGAAAGTACCTAGGCGGAAAGACTTGATACCTCCATGATTGCGAAGATACGCAGTCACAGCATTTCTCATGGCACCTGTTCCCCTACCGTGGATAATAACAACGGAAACAAGCTTTGCCATAATCGCATTATCGAGATAGCTTTCTAAAATGGGAATAGCCTCCTGGGTAGTGAGCCCCCTAATGTCAAGTTCAGGCTTTGCTACTATATCCCTTAACTTCGCATCGCTTTGATTTATCTGCTTTTTTATTGCGATCTGAGCATTATCATCAACCAAGACCACCTCGTCAACACCCGCTGTTATTTTCATAATACCCGCTTGCAAAGTCAGCTGTCCATCACGATTCACCGAAACAACATCAGCATAGGTACCCAAACCCCTTAGCTTCACCCTATCGCCGGCAATAGGCTCACGAAGAGAAACCTCTTCCATATCCTCAAATGTATGGCTGCGTACCTCAAGATCAGCCTCGTTTAAGTTTCTGTATATTTCTGCTTTTCCATCATTGAGTTTTTGCCAATTTGCTTCCCTTGCAGCACTTCTCTGGAGCTCCCGCAGTTGATCCATGACTGACTCAGCTCTTTGGCGAGTATCGTCTAAAATTCGCGCGGCTTCCCTTTTCGCATTGTCAGCAGCTCTCTCATGCTCCCTGTCTATTTGTTCTTTTATCTCCAAAGCAAGACGACGATCTTCTTTAGCAGCATCTAAAAGCTGTTTGGTTTCCATTTGCTCCCACTCCAATGCTTTGCGAATTGTTTCCAAGCCCGAAATCGCATCTTCAAATGATGCATTTTCAGTATTAAGACGATTACCAGCATCTTCGATAATTGCTTCTGGTAAACCCAACCTTGCTGAAATGGCAAAGGCATTGGATTTACCAGGAATCCCAATAATTAACCTGTATGTGGGTTTCAGAGTTTCCACATCAAATTCGCATGATGCATTTACAACACCTTCCGTAGTTAGTGCAAAGGTCTTCAACTCCGAATAATGGGTTGTCGCAGCAATAAGGGCTCCCTTCCTGCGGGCGAACTCGATTATGGCAATGGCCAAAGCAGCACCCTCCACTGGGTCTGTACCAGCTCCCATTTCATCGAACAAAAGCAAAGCACCGCTGCTACATTCATGTAAAATATCCACAATATTAGTCATATGAGATGAAAAAGTCGATAAAGACTGCTCAATTGACTGTTCATCGCCAATATCAGCTAGTATTTTATCGAAAACAGGTACCATACTTCCGTCATCTGCTGGTATATGCAAACCACATTGTGCCATTGCACAAAGCAAACCAAGGGTCTTTAAAGAAACAGTTTTGCCCCCAGTATTTGGTCCTGTGATTATAAGGGTATCAATTTCGCCGCCTAGCCAAATGCTAATGGGTACCGCTTCGCTTTGATCTAGGAGCGGATGTCTTGCATTTCTGAGGTTTACAGAAATATCACTTAACACGGTGGGGTTAATGGATTTTAGAGCATAAGATAATTTTGCCTTAGCAAAAACGAAATCAAGCATTACCAAAAGTTCATAATCTTTTATGATACTATCGCCATCATCTGCTACCAAAGCAGATATTTCTCTCAATATCCTATCAACTTCAGCTTTTTCCCTAGCCGCAAGCTCACGCAATTCATTATTAATCTGAACCACAGCCATTGGTTCGATAAAGTGCGTAGCTCCAGATGAAGATATGTCGTGGACAAGCCCAGGTAGTGATGATTTTTGCTCCGATTTCACAGGAACGACATATCTATCGTTTCTCATCGTTATGATGGGTTCTTGCAATACTTTTGAATAATTCGGCGATGTAATGATTCTGTTGAGGGCTTGACGGACCTTATCTGCACTTAAGCGGATTTGTCTTCTGATACTAGCCAGTTCTGAGCTGGCATTATCTGAAATTTCATCCTCTGCCACTATAGCTGAAGAAATACTGTTTTCCAATTGACTATTCGCTCTTAAGCCATTAAACAAATAATCTATTGCCGTTCCAACACTTTCCCTTTCTCCTCTTTCCCTTTCGAAATAAGAAAGCATAGAAGCCGATGTGCGCAAAAGTGCGGCTATGTCCAATAATTCCCTTGTATTTAGCACTCCACTTAAACCAGCTCGTTTCACGCTAAGGCGTATATCTTTTATACTCGATATTGGTGGATTGCTCTTTAGCACCATCATATCTTTAGCAGCAGTGGTTTCTTCGAGTTTTGCTTTCACGGAATCTATATCTGAGCTTGGAACTAGCGCAAAGGCTATTTCCTTACCGCCATCGCTAATTGCATGGGATGCCAGCATCTCTAAAATTGCTGGTAACTCCAATGTATTTAAAGATTTTTGATACAATTATATAACTCCTATATCAATAGATAACTTGCGTGTATATGAATTAGTTTATTATTTGCTTGTAAAATTCAAGTGTTCTAAAGCGTCTTTCCAATTGCGCCAAAAGGTATTTTTCACATGCAATACCCAATTCAATCTGCGCTCTGTCTCCTAAAGAGAAGGAAAACAACTTTTTTTGCTCGCAGCTAATAATATAGCGAGCAGCACTAATCGCTCCAGAACCCAAATCTATACCCTCACCATTACTACAATCAACGCAAGTCAGGATACCTCCAGATAAATCCAAGCTAGCCATATCAAGATCAGTCTTGCCACACAAAGCACAATGGGTGACTAGGGGAGCAAAACCCGATAAAGCCATTAATCGCAGTTCAAATGCCGGCTTTATGAAGCTAGCTTCTCGAATCCCCTCGCTAAGTGCAAAGAGGGTATTTAAACACAAAGGTAAAAGCTCCGGACTGTTGCTATCCTCATCAGAAACAGCTTCAGCAAGTTCAGCAATATAAGATGCCAGTGCTAGCTTTTCAATATCCTCCCTCAAGCCACGAAATTCCTCTATTGTCTTGGCTTCTGTAAGGGTCCATCTCTCCCTATTCACAAAAAGCGTCATGTCAGAAAATACAAGCAGCGAAGTAGCTGCAGCAAGTTTGCTCCCGCGCCTAAGAGCACCGCGAGCAGAAACGGTGAGCTTCCCTTGGTCTCCAGTAAGAATCGTTAAAATTTTGCTGGACTCTTTGTATGCAGTTTCCCTTAGTATGATTCCTTTTGTATTTATATACATATTGCAATATAACCTTTATGTATATCCCAGATTTCTAATCATAGCTTGGCTATCTCGCCAATTCTCTTTGACCTTTACCCATGTTTGCAAATTTACTTTTGCTCCCATGAAGTTCTCAATATCTTCTCTGGCATATTTGCCGATTTTTTTTAACATGGAACCGTTTTTGCCAATAATTATACCTTTATGGCTCTTTTTCTCACAATAAATGACAGCTTCTATATCAATTACTATGGAATCATCAATGATTTCAGAGTCTTTTTCCCCTTGATTACCACCATTGCTCGCTTTATTTCCACTTTCTTTCTTGCCTTTTGACGCATTTACTCCTATATAATTTCTTTCGCTAAATTTATCGATTTCTATAGCGGTTCCATGGGGGATTTCGTCTTCGAGACAAATAAGCAGTTTTTCCCTAATAATTTCAGCGATAATTTGCTTTTCTGGCTGGTCCGTTGAAACTCCATCTGGAAATAATTGCTGACCAGTTTTCCCATAAGCAATCAATGTATCAAGCAGTTCAGGTAAGCCGTCACCGTTTTTTGCGCATATGGGAATAATAGCATCAAATTTATGACGTTTTGAGTATGTTTCGATGATTGGCAGTATGTTTTCAGCTTTAATAGTATCTATTTTGTTTATAACCAAAATGGAAGGAATGGAAGTCTTTTCAATATGCTCAATTAGCAATTCCTCTTGTATACCAACATTGTCATAGGGCTCCACCACTAAAACTATTGCATCCACATCGGTAACGCTGTTTTTAACCACACCAACCATATATTCACCCAGCCTTGTCTTTGCCTTGTGAAACCCTGGAGTGTCAAGTAAAATCATTTGTGTGTCTTCATGGTTAAAGACAGCAAAAATACGATTTCTTGTTGTTTGGGGTTTTGGAGTTACAATGGCAACTTTCTCTCCGGTTAAACTATTGGTTAGTGTTGATTTTCCAACATTCGCCCTGCCTATAATGGCAATCATGGCAACTTTGTTTATCATATTTCACCTGTCTTACTTATAAATCTGCTCAATCCCAAAGGGCATCGATTTTCAGCTCGTTTAAGATTGCTTCTTCCTTTTCTCGCATCAATTTTTTATCTTCACCCTCGTCAATATGGTCATAACCCAAAAGATGCAGAATCGAATGAACGGTTAAATATGCAGTTTCCCTTTCCCGTGAGTGCTCATTTTCCACAGCTTGAATATCAACTCGCTTGGCACATAAAACAATGTCGCCAAGCACCACACGGCCTGTTTCTGGGTCTGTTTCAACATACTGAGCAAAATCCCAACCAGCATCGCTATATTCCAACATGGGAAAAGAGAGTACATCAGTCGTCTCATCGAGTCCTCGGTGTTCTCTATTGAGAATACGAATATTTTCATCATCAGTGATGAGTACAGAAATTTCACAGGGCATACTAACATTTTCCACTCGCAGAGCGTGTAAAATGCATCGTTTTATAAGGGGAACAAGAAGCCTATCTGAAGTCTTTATTGTTCTATAATGACGCGCGTATATTTTATGCTCGCTCATGTTATTGTCTCCGCTGTCTAGCCCCAGTTGCACCAGTATTTCTATTTGTAGTTCTCTCGGGCTTTTTATCATATGCTTCAATAATCTTCGTAACCAGTTCATGTCTCACCACATCAGCGGTGGTCAAGTTGCATATAGCTATATCGGGTATGTTTTCCAAAACGCGAACAGCGTCTCTAAGCCCACTAGTTTTGTCGGGAGGCAAATCAATTTGGGTAACATCACCAGTAATCACAATTTTTGAACCAAAACCCAAACGAGTTAGAAACATCTTCATCTGTTCCCTTGAAGTGTTTTGCGCTTCATCTAATATTATAAACGAGTCATCAAGGGTTCTACCCCTCATGTATGCCAGAGGCGCTACTTCAATATTACCCTTTTCAAGATATTTTGTATAGATGTCTGCACCAAGTAATTCGTATAAAGCATCGTATAATGGACGCAGATACGGATCTACCTTGCTTTGTAAATCACCTGGTAAAAATCCCAAGCGTTCTCCCGCTTCCACAGCTGGTCTTGTCAAAATTATCCTGTTGACGGATTTTTCTCGAAAAGCAGCCACTGCAGCGGCAACGGCAAGATAGGTCTTTCCCGTGCCAGCAGGTCCTATGGCAAGGGTTACTGTGTTAGCAGCTATGGCATCAACATATTTTTTTTGCCCCAGTGTTTTCGCCTTTATTGGTCGTCCCTTGGCTGAAATACATATAATGTCTCGTGAAATTTCCGATATTTTACTATCTTGCCCATCTTTTACCAAGCTGATGATATACTTAATGCTCCTGGAATCTATTTGTTCACCTTTTGATGCTAGGGACAGCAAACCGCCAATGGTTCGCAGAGCAAATTCCACCTGTTCATCTTCCCCTGAAATATACAATTCAGAATTTCTATCGGTAATTTTCACCTTTAGCTCTTCCTCAATAAGTTTGAGATTTTCATCGAAAGAGCCAAATACACTTATTATATTTTCCAGCCTGTCCACGCTCATGATTTTTTCACTCAAATGCAACTCTCCTAACCTTTTCGTAAACGATTTACCAAATCCTCATCTGGTTTTACTATAATAGTTTTATAATTTGTATATGTCACAAATCCAGGACGCGATCCCGATGGCTTTTTCACGAACTTGACAAATGTATAGTCTACAGATACTTTATCTTCGCTTCGAGCACTGGAAAAATATGCAGCAATGGTGGCTGCTTCTAAAACAGACTGCTCATCTGGAGTTTGTCCATCACAGCACAAAACCACATGGGAGCCTTGGTGGGTCTGGCTATGGAACCAAAAATCGGATTTGTCAGCAGTCTTCATAGTCAATTGGTCGTTTTGTATGTTGTTTCTACCAACTAAAACTTTGTATCCTGAGGATGTTTCAAAAACATTCGTTGCCTTTGTTGCTCTAATTTTCCCCTTATTTTTCGGAGCTTTTAGATAGCCTGTTTCCATAAGCTCCTCGCGAATGCTCTGCATATCGCTTTCACTTTCCACTAAATCAATTTGACTTAACACACTTTGGAGATAAGCCAGCTCATTTTGCCCGAGGGTAATTTGTTTTTCTAAATGGGTCTGGGCTGTTTTTGCTTTATTATATTCTTTGTAATATTGGGCTGCGTTCTGCTGGGGGCTTTTCTTTGAATCTAGAAAAATTGTGCGAAGCTCGTTATTGCTATCATAAAAATCCTCAGCTATCAGCTGACTGTCACCCTGTTTCATGCTGTGCAAATTCGCCATGATGATGTCTGCTGTTTCTCTAATTCTATCGCGCTTCATGGTGTCTCCCAGTTCCTGAGTCTGCATTTCCAACTTACGGACAAGCCTGTCACGATTATTTTTTAAATTTTTAGTCAAACTGCTTGCACTTTGAGATATTCGTTGCATTTGGGCTCTGCGAGTATGGAAACTGTCAAGTAATTGTGAAAAACTATCCATTTCCACTACATTATAGCTATCCTCGTATTGCTTAATTTTCGTGTATGAAAAATCTTTAGGTTCATCATCATAAGATTGAAGCATCCAGGGCTTTGACAAAGCTGCTTTCCTCTCCATTATCAACATATCCAAGGCTTCATGCAATGATGCTCCGCCATCGGTTATGGCAGCAATTTCAAAATCAACGCTACCATATGCTCTATATGAAAGTTCTCTGCAGATTAAAGGAGATAAAGCATAAAAAGTCGAAAGCAACCATCTATCAACAAATTTTTCCTTGGCGTTACCAAAAGCTTCATTCCATTTATCGTTAAAATTGCTCATGGGGTCGAGCTTCCCCTCCTGTGGTGGTGGATAAGCATAAAACAAACCAGGAAGCACCATACGCCTATCGGACATTTCACCACCAATACGCCTGAGGCAATCCACTATTAAACCTTCTTTGTCCACTAGGATAATGTTTGAAGAACGTCCTATTAACTCGACAATTAGTTGTTTTTTTTCTACATAACCTAAAGCATCAGGAGCATCCATGTTCAAAATCAAAACTCGCTCCGATTGAGGTTGTTCAATGGATACGATTCTTGCTCCTAAAAGATGCTTACGAAGGAGCATACAAAACATGGGAGCAGTCTTAGGATTTTCGAATTGATAGGTCGTAATATGCACTCTTCCATCACTGGGACCGGCAGATAATAACAGCTTATGTGATTTTCCAAGTCCTCGCACGGAAAATACAAGAACATCCCTTTGGGGTTGTGATATTCTTTCGATTCTCATATCAACAATTTCATTGGATAATTCTACTTTAACGCAATCAAGGAAAACCGCATCAAGGGGCAAACAAGCCACCTACCTTCTTTATTTGTGATTATATAAGATGCTAGTGTGATGTGTCCTACATCTCCATAATGATGGTAAATAGAGCATTTAACCGTTCTCTTTCGTCTTTGAGATATAGATAACCAATGAGAGTTTCGATTCCAGTGGCTATATGATATTCTTCAATTGTAGAGCCTCGAGGAACAGTATTGACATTGGCATTGCGTCCCCTTTTGTAAATAAGAGTCTCCTCTTCGCTCAGCTCATCCAGTAAACGCAAAATTGTTGATGCTTGCGCTTTTGCAGAAACACGTTCCACAGCCTTGCTGTGAAGTTGTTTTGCAGAAGTGACACCATTTACGATTAAATATGTACGCACCATTAGCTCGAAAACAGCATCACCTATATGGGCAAGCCCCAGGGTGGACATTGCGGAAAGTTTACCACTTGGTAAAGGCTTAAGATAGTCAAGCAATAACTATACCTCTCAATTTATGTAATGTGCGGGAGGAAAACCCATCATTATATAGGTTCTTCTCCCGCCACAGTAGCCACTTAATGTTGCTACAATTATTTAGAATTGAAGATTTTGAATATGGTATCAAAGGGATCTTCTGGATCATCATCGTCGCTAGACCCCAAATCCTCTGGTTCGGGAATCGGCTCATCGTCATCGACTTTGCTCTCCACTACAGGGTTTGTCCTCGCCCTTGTCTCTGGCATTCCTGTAAAAATAGCTTGCCTGGATTGGGCGGCATCCCTATTGCTATTTTCCTGGAAACGAGTTGCAATTACGATGACCCTCATTTCATCTTCCATATCAGGGTCGAAGGACGCTCCGAAGATGATATTGGCATCGGGATGGGCTGCTGTTTGCACCAAGCTGGCAGCCACTTCCACATCTTCTAACCCAATATCATATGAGCCTGTAATGTTTACCAAGACTCCCCTGGCTCCATCAATGGAGGTTTCCATTAACGGACTGGACACAGCAGCTCTGGCAGCTTCTTCAGCCTTGCCTTTTCCTCCTGCGTGTCCCACACCCATATGGGCATAGCCGGCATCCTTCATGATTGATGTCACATCGGCAAAATCCAAATTGATAAAACCAGTATTCTTAATGAGCTCCGATATGCTAAGAACCGCTTGATGAAGTACACTATCTGCTATTTCAAAGGCATTGGCAAGGGTCAGTTTTTGCTCGGATACGCTTTTTAGACGATCATTAGGGATAACCAGTAGGGAATCAACCTTTCCGAGCATATTTTTTATGCCTTCTTCTGCCTGCTCCATCCTCCGTTTGCCTTCGAAATCAAAGGGTTTTGTGACAACACCAACCGTAAGGGCACCGCCTTCTCTTGCAATATCGGCAACAATTGGAGAAGCACCGGTACCGGTACCGCCACCCATGCCGCTGGCAATGAAGACCATATCGGTGTTTTCTATTGCTTTGGCGATATTGTTGCGACTTTCTTCGGCTGCTTTTTTGCCAATTTCAGGATTTGAACCTGCACCCTGACCCATCGTCAACTTTTCGCCGATTTGTATTTTGATATCTGCATTCGAATGTGAAAGCGCAGGTTTGTCCGTGTTTATAGCGATAAACTCAACGCCTTGTGTCCCACTGGAAACCATTCTGTTGACGACATTGTTACCAGCTCCGCCAACTCCAGCTACCTTGATTACCACGACATTATCAGGACCGCTTTCAAATGAAAACGACATGTTCAGTACCCCCAATATATTATATGAGTGATTTTATACTCTTTTTACTCTCAGGTCAAGAGTTTCGTGACTTTTTTTCTATTGTTGAAGATTGTATACCGAATTTAGTAGCATTCCACCTGCTAGTATGCCTCTTGTCCCCAGGTCCATTCACTGGGGTCGCTGGCATCAATAATGCATCTAAAAAGGGGATTATAGCTTCCAGAAGCGATAATTTGTGCGATTTTTTCCTCAAGCAAGGCTAATTTGCTTGCTGTATCGCTGGAAATACCAATAATAACGGTAAAATGCTCTTTATACCCTATAATAACCCTGCTTATGTTTGAAATATCAACGTAATCCACAGAGTTTTTCAAAGGAGACTCATCGATTGCAGAAAGCACCACCAGTAAATGCCTAAGCTTAGTTTCATCATCGATGCTTGCTTTCATTTGACTACCCAGGTTAGCTTCCAAAGGGACGAAACCAATAATTTCCACCAACTTTAGCTCAGGATATACAGTATTGTCAACAACTCTCCCTTGAGGGTTTATAATCAACATATTTTGATTATATTGAATTGACAAAAGTAAGGAGCTTTCTTTTATGGAAATAAATACTTTATCTGGGAGTTTGTATGTGATACTAGCTTCTTCTATATAGGGCATTGCAGCAAGAATCCTTTGGGAAGCACTTGCTTCATCAATGCGTATTATGCTGCTTCCCGCTTCGATGCCGGAAACCTTGACAATTTCCGATTTAGAATACCTGGAATCTCCAAGCACATCTATGGTAATAATTTTCAAAAACACATTTGTGCCAAGAAAGGTCAATATAAGTACAAGAAGTATGGCAGCGGATATATATAACGCAGTACTATTGCCAAACCGCCTAACTCTTTTTGTTTCCACTGTCCATCCTCCTTTCTATATTAGTATACGTCCTTGCACAATGATAGTATTAAATCTGTGATTGTTTCCGCTGCCATTGGAGCTGCTATGGACATTTGTCCTTCTGCCATGGAAGAAAGTTTATCGCTATCATTTAGAATATCCACGACAATATCAAATAGCATATCTCCTGTGCAGTTCTTTTCATCTAAAATCAAAGCTCCGCCAGCTTTAGCCAATTGCTCTGCATTGAAATGTTGCTCATTGTTGGAAACATAAGGCGAGGGCACGAGAACAGCGGGTTTACCCAATGCTGTCAACTCAGCAATGGTAGAGCCCCCTGCTCGACATAAAACTAAATCCGCCAAGCCCATAACAGCTTCCATATCATCGATGTATTCCCTAATGTCTAGATTGGATAACTCTTCTGTCCCTATTCCCAGCTCCATTAGACCTTGCTGTATTTCCAAGTCTCCCCCGCTTTTTCCCGCACCGTGAATATGATGAAAAGCAGACTTTTCCACATTGGCTTTCATGAAAGCAATCATCATTTCATTCATACCCTCAGCCCCGAGAGACCCCCAAAAGGATAATACAATAGGTTTTCCAAATTGGTTCTTATCCCTTGTCTTATCGACATTTTGACCAAAGCCGCCTCTAATCGGTGTTCCGGTGAAAACTACATTCTCAGGGCGTTTGTAGCTATTTTCCAAACCTGGAAAGGATACCAATACTCGGCTTGCAGTTTTCGCAAGCATTTTTGTAGTCAATCCAGGCACAGCATTTGATTCGTGAACAATGGTCGGGATACCCAGTTTTGAGGCTTCTTTTATTACTGGATAACAGATATATCCGCCTGTGCCTATGACTGCATCGGGCTTGAAATCCTTTATTATCTTTTTTGCCTCTATACCTGCCTTAAACAAATATGAAACAGCTTTGAGATTATATACAATATCTTTAGGTTTAAAACTTCGCCGCAGTCCGCTCATTTGGATATTTACCAGCTCATATCCAGCATTTTCGATGAGTCGTTTCTCCATATCTCTACCTGCGCCAACGAACAGAAAGCTAGAATTTTCCACAGTCTTTTTTAACTGCTCCGCAATAGCAAGAGCTGGGTTAATATGCCCCGCTGTTCCTGTGCATGCAAAGAGAAATTTCATCATCCATCCTCCAAAGGATTTTTTACCATTGAGTATTTTGTTTATCATTCTAAGTTATCACGATACTAAACGGCTCTTTTCTGCCTATTATTTTGCTGGGATGCAGGCATTTCATTTACAGCTTCTTGCGGGTATGGAATTTCCCTGGAAACTGAAAGTACTATACCAATTTGCACAAGTTGCACCCACAATGCTGTTCCTCCATAACTGAAAAATGGCAGAGATACACCAGTTGCCGGCAACAGATTGGTCACAACAGCAACATTGGTAAACACCTGTATAGCCAATAAGCTCGTTATACCAATGGTCACCAAGCAACTATATTTATCCTTTGCATTCATAGCGAGCCAAAAACCGCGAATTATCAGCATTGAAAATAAAAATAGTATGAGAAAAGCACCTATAAATCCCAGTTCCTCACAAACAATGGCAAAAATATAGTCATTGTGTTCTTCGGGTAGATAAAGGTACTTTTGTCTACTTTGACCCAAACCTTGCCCCAATAGCCCGCCGGAACCCACAGCATACAATGATTGACGAATTTGAAACCCTTTGCCCAGGGGGTCGGCTTCTGGGTTGAGCCAAGCATCTATTCTACCATCGGCGTAGCCAAGCCTACCCGATGACCATTGGATTTGCGATAATTGCTCCCTGATACTCAAGTTGTCGCTGTTTATACCGCTTCCCCTGAGATTTAAAAATAATACACAGGCAAGCAATACAGCAAGAATACCTGCACCCATTGCAAACCATCGAAGCTTGACTCCTCCAGCATACATCATGATAACTGCTAAAACAAATATTACCACCGATGCTGAAATATGGGGTTCTCTCATCAGCAGCCAAACCATTGCTCCTATAACAATTCCAAAGGGTAAAATACCATATTTGAATGTTTTCATCTTAGCTGGACCACAGGCGCAAATCCATTTAGCAAATGAAAGTATAACAGCAAGTTTTGCTATTTCGGAGGGTTGGAATGTGGTTGAAGCCCCAGCACCACCAATTCCAAGCCATCTACGTGCGCCATTAACTTCTATCCCAATAAACAAGACAATCACTAGGAAGAAAAAGGAAGCGGCAAGTAGTAGATATGCCATCCGACTAATTGTTCTAAGCTTAAATCTCGATGCCATATACATTAGAAAAATACCGCTGCTTGCAAAACCCACTTGACGCATGAATACTTTCAAGGGTTCTCCGGAAATATAATATCCTCTTGGAAAACTTGCTGAAAGTACCATTACCACGCCGATTAACAATATAAGTAAAGTCAACAACATAAAGGGTACATCAACCCCTGTTTTTGATTTCTTATTTGGTATGTACTCACCTCTTAAATCCCGTGGTTTCCAAAATGGTAATCCACCAATTTGAGGTTCCCCGCCAGTTTCCTCTCTGCCATTCCCAACGGCAGCATCGTTGTTTCTTCTTCCATATGCGCCCCGCGCATTGTGAGTAAAGCTCATGTGAAACGCTCCTCGCGAAACAATTGCTCAGCTAAAAGCTGAGTATACCCCTAGAAACGATATTATTGAAAATACCGTTGATATCGATGTAAAAACTGCGAATAATTTATACTCGCTCCAGCCACTCATTTCCAAATGGTGATGTAAAGGCGCCATTTTAAAGATGCGTTTACCCTTTGTTATTTTGAAATAAGTGACTTGTATAATATCGGAAAGCGCCTCGATTACGAATATTATGCCAACAGTAATTAACAAAAGAGGCATATCGCAGGCATAAGCCATGGCGCATATCGCACCTCCAAGGAAGTGTGACCCAATATCTCCCATAAAAACCTTTGCAGGATGAAAATTAAAGACAAGAAATCCAGCTAAAGAACCAGCTAAGGCACCAGCAAAAATCCCAAGGCTAGGATTTGATAGCACAAAGGCAATAGCACCAAAGCAAATAGCAACAGGTAGAGCCGATCCAGTGGCTAGTCCATCTACCCCATCGGTTATATTCACAGCATTCACAGTTCCTATTGCCACAAACGCTAAAAATATAACATATATCCAATTAGGTAATGGTATGCTTATATTAACAAATGGTATATATAGAATAGCACTTAGCTTGCCTGTGCTTTTCACTATTAAAATATATAGCACAGATATTAGCAATTGGAGCAAAAACTTTCCCCTTGCAGTCAATCCTTCATTTTGCTTTTTCTTTAGTTTCCTATAATCATCATAAAACCCGATGACACCGTATACTAGAGCAAAGAGGAAAATTTGCAAGTGGAGAAACTCCCCTGTGCGAAATGATGAAAAGCCCACGGTAATGCATGCTATGCTCGTGCCAATCACAAACATAAAGCCCCCCATTGTTGGGGTACCTGCTTTTCCGCTGTGCCAAACTGGACCATCCTCCCTGATGCTTTGTCCCAAGTTGGCTCTCCGCAGGGCAGGTATGAGTACGAGACCAGCTATGACGGTAACAAGAAGGGCCACTATAAATGCAAACAGTATTTTACTAATCATATGTGACCTTCTTTTTTAGCTATTATAGAACTCTGCCACCACCTCGCGCTCGTCGAAGTGTATCTTTTCTTTGCCCAGAATTTGATATGTCTCATGGCCTTTACCCGCCAGTATGAGTACATCATCTTCCTTGGAATTTTCCAGAGCCCAATGAATCGCTTCTCGTCTGTTTTCAATGACATTGTATGGTGTTTTTGTATCAGCCATACCCACCAAGATTTCGTTTATTATATCTCCCGCTTGTTCAGTGCGGGGATTGTCCGAAGTGACAATCACAAAGTCTGAATATTTTGCAGCGATTTCGCCCATAATAGGACGTTTCGTCCTATCGCGATCACCACCGCAACCGAATAAAGTAACCACTCTACCTTTGGCAAAGCCCTTACAGGTGGTGATGATGTTTTCCAAGGCATCGGGGGTATGGGCGTAATCGATTAAAACAGTATAGTTTTGCCCAACTGGAACAACTTCCGCTCTGCCTTTGACACCTTTGTTGGTTTTTAAAGCAGCGGCAATGCTTTCCATATCTATACCTAGAAACATAGCTGCTGATATTGCGGCTAGAGCGTTGTAAACTGTGAACATCCCTGGAATTGCCAATTCAATTTTATCCAGTCGCCCAATGGCAAGTGCACTGAAATCAACTTTATCAGGGTAAAAACGAATATTTTTCGCCAAAAGGTCGGCGGTATCCAATTGAACTCCATATGTAATAATGGGACAATCTGCTTTACTTATCATAAGCTGGGCATATTCATCATCTATATTTATCACTGCGTTCTTACTTAATTCAAATAGTATAGCTTTAGCCCTTGCATATTCATCTAAGGAACTATGAAAATCCAAATGGTCTGGTGAAAGATTCGTGAAAACTCCAACTTCAAACTCAATACCATGTACACGGCTCTGATAAAGAGCATGTGAGGACACTTCCATAACAGCATACTCACAGCCACTTTCATGCATTATCTTAAAAAGCTCATGTATATTATAGGACTGGGGGGTGGTGAGATCAGTTTCCAACTCGACATCACCAATCATATTCATATTTGTTCCAATTAATCCAGCCTTCTTACCGCTTGCCTTTTCAATTATCCATTTTATTAAATTGCTAACGGTGGTCTTACCGTTGGTTCCAGTAACGCCAATAACCTTTAGATTTTCGGCGGGATATCCAAACCATGCGGCTGAAATTATTGCTAGAGCTATTCGCGAGTCCTCAACAATGACATAAGAGTCAGCTACATTTGGTTTCTCTTCGCAAATTACACATACAGCACCCTTTTGGACAGCATCGTCAATGTATTGGTGACCGTCATTTTCATAGCCTCTCACAGCCACAAAAATGTCACCAGCTACTGTTGTCCTGGAATCAAAACTAATCCCTTTTATCATCAGATCCTGCTTTGCGTTTATTTCCACAGTATCGACTCTATTTAATAGTTCACTTAGCTGCATAATTCACCTCTGTTAGAGCATTGTATCACCTAATACTACACACTAATTTCTTGCTATTGCGTCCTTGTTGATCAGCGTCAATTCCACGATGGAACCATATGCATGAAGCTCTCCCGCTGGAAGAGATTGTACAGAAACTTCAGCTCTATTATCCGACTTTGGCGCTCCGCTGGTGCGAACAAACAAGCCCATAGCTTCTAGTGTATCTTTAGCAGCACCATATGACATACCATGCAAGGATGGAACCAAAACTGGTTCTACCGGTATATCAGCATCAGCAAAGAGCATAACCCTGGTCCCAGACACCACATATGCATTCGGAGCTGGAAGTTGGTTTGTTACCACATCTCCATCGCCAATTACTATATACTCAAAGCCCATTGTATCAAGGATTACTTGGGCATCAGCAATACTGCAATTTATTATGGAAGGTGTATCCACATTAATATCACCAAGGTCTTCTTCGCTATATTTTGCCTTAATACCTAGGCTGAGTGGTAAAATATCAGCCAGCATATTCCCCACAACCGGAGCTGCCATCGCTCCACCACTTATGATGACATCTGTTTCATGGCTGGGAGTATCAAGTAGCAAGAGAATGATTATTTGCGGGTCTTCTGCAGGAGCGAATCCAATGAAAGAAACAATATAGTCTTTTACCACAGTCGGTATTTCATTTTGAGCAACTTGCTCCGCTTGTTGGGATAATTGTTCCACAAATTCCGATGTACCGGTTTTACCGCCGACTCTATATCCCCTCACACTGGCATTTCGTCCAGTACCACTGCTTACAACTTCCTCGAGAATACTGCGTACTATCGCCGAGGTTTCTTCGCTGATAACCTGACGAAGTACCCTAGGTTCAGCGGCTTCAATGATATTTCCACTACCATCGGTAATTTGCTTTACTATATATGGCTCCATGAGATATCCGCCATTGATGGTTGCTGCAGCAGCTGTAATCATTTGTATGGGGGTAACTTTGAAAGTCTGACCAAAGGAAGCAGAAGCAAGCTGTGCCTGATTATTTCTGTTGAAAAACACACTTTCATCCCACCACAAGCTACGGCTCTCCGCGGTATCATCCAGTCCAGTCCTGTCAAACAAACCGAAGGCATCGATATATTTATAAAAAGTTTGCGCTCTAACCCGGAGTGCCATTTCCACGCAAACGATATTGCAGGAGTTTTTCATCGCTTGGACAATGGTCTGTTCACCATGTCCATAAATATTCCAACAATGAAGGGGCTCATCTTCTTCTCGCCCTAGTACCTCCATATATCCCTGGCAATCATAAAGATGATTAAGGGAAACAACATTTTCTTCAATCGCCATGGCAAGGGTCATGATTTTAAAAACGGATCCAGGTTCATATGCATCAGACAAAGCTCTATTTCTCCACTGGCGAACTTGGGCTTGATACAAGGCTGCTTGATATTCTTCATCATCGGTAATGAGGCTTAGTCTCTCTAGTTCGCGCTCACCAATCGATAGGAAATCATTGGGATTGAAGCTGGGATAATTCGCCATCCCCAATATGGCACCTGTTCTTGGATCCATGGCAATGCAGCTGGCTCCATTTATCACATCATAGTCAATAATCGCCTGTGCTAAATGCTTTTCTATATAATATTGGATACTTGAATCTATGGTAAGGGTTATATCATCACCATTTCTTGCTGTATAATAATCGTTATACTGGGACATCATAAGGTTTCTACCCAAAGCATTCCGAAGATTTATAGTCCTCCCGCTGACTCCAGTGAGCTGGCTATCATAACGCTCCTCTAGACCGTCGAGACCCACATTGTCTCTTCCTGTAAATCCCAGCACCTGAGCAGCAAGATTGTCATTGGGGTAATATCTCCTAGTGGACGGCTCCATATACACACCGCCCAATTTGTTTCCCCTTACAAACTCCCTGACCATTTGAGCTTCCAGGTCCTCCACGCCAAACATGACAACCTGATAGTGGGAATCGGTATGCTGTGACATTTCAACAATCGACAAAACCGAAACATTTAAAATATCAGATAAACCATTGGCGATTTGCATAATATCATAGCCGTCTCTTGCTATTTCATATGGGCTAATGAACACATTTACAGTGCTGGCACTAATGGCAAGGATGTTACCATTTACATCAAATATCGTACCCCTTGAAGCATTTAAAGAGGTTTGGCTCAATTGGAATTGTAAAGCCTTGCTCTCATAATAATCATTTTGCGTTATTTGCAAATTATATAGCCTAGCAACCAGAATAGAAAAAGCAGCAATACCGCACAGTATTTGTAAAAACAATGTGCGAAATATGAGTGATCTGCTTTTTTTTCCTCGTGTCGTTGTATTTGCTACTTGCTCAGACATGAATATCCCTCTATTTAAAATATTCTATCAGCGATGATATAAATGAGCCAAATCCTTTCAATGCGCTACCTTTATCATCGCTTTCTATTATTTGCGCGCTGTCAATGGGCACGAAAGCCGTTATGGGAATATACTCTGGGCTTTGTCTTGTCATCCCAAGCTCATCTCTGGCAATGCGCTCAACTTCCTTCATATCAATGGAGTTTTCAAAGTCTTTTTCAAACTTGCGTTCCTGTTCCAAAAGCATATCTAGTTGACTATTTTGTCTGACTATATCGCTGGCTATTTCGTTGTAGCTAATTTGCGCCAGTACAACGAAAACCATCAATACGGCAGCTATCAAAGAGCCTAAAACCGCAAAAAGAGATATACCCGCGGTGGCAACAGCGGTTTCAGCTACAGCTTGCGGAGCTGCTTGTTCTTCTATCCTTGTTTGGGGTTGGGCTGCGGTACCAGGTATTGTAAAAGTTGGTACTCTGGCAGGTGCTGCGGAGCTGTAGTATTCTCTGCTGGTGTAATCATTTGTTCTTACTGCTTCTGCGGACATATGGCACCTCCTTATATTCTTTCCGCTATTCGAAGTTTCGCACTTCTTGAGCGGGGATTTCTCTCTTGTTCTTCTTCACTGGGAGTAATGGGTTTTTTTGTGATTATTTTTAATGTTTTTTCAATACCACATACGCAAATCGGCATATTTTTTGGACATTGACAGCCTTTAGCCCGATTATTAAATTCCTGCTTGACTAATCTGTCCTCCAAAGAGTGAAAGCTGATGGCACAAATACGTCCACCTGCCTTAAGCCTGTCCGGTGCGTATTGGAGCATTGTTTTTATTGACTCCAGCTCGTCGTTTATTGCTATTCGCAAGGCTTGATAGCTGCGTTTAGCAGGATGCTGTGCTTCTCGCCTGGCTTTTGCTGGCATCGCAGAAATAATAATGTCATTTAGCTGAAAGGTTGTATTAATTTGCTCCACTTGGCGTTTTACAACTATCGCTTTCGCTATCGACCTTGCATATCGTTCTTCTCCATACTCGTAAAGTACTTGCCTGAGCCTATCTTCTGACCAAGTATTAATAGCTTCATAAGCGCTTAGAGCATCTTCCCTATCCATCCTCATGTCCAAAGGCGCATCATTCATATATGAAAAGCCACGCTCAATATCATCTAGTTGTGGTGACGAAACTCCAAAGTCAAAAAGCATTCCATCGACCAGCTCCACACCCAGCTCATCGAGTATTTTTGTGATATCTTTGTAATTTCCGTAGACATAGTGTATAATGTTTTCATATTTGCTGAGGATTTGAGTGCTTTCTTCTATCGCTTCCCTATCTCTATCAATGGCGATTATTCTACCCTTTGACAGCATTTTTGCAATTTGTGCGGTATGTCCGCCCCTACCCAGAGTGCCGTCAACGTAGATACCATCTGGATTAATGCAGAGCCCTTGGATGCTTTCCTCCAGCAATACAGCTGTGTGTTCCATTAGAAATCAAGCTCCATTAATACATCCCTAATGTTTTCAGGAGTGGTTTCTATGACATCCACATCCGCCCAAGTCTCTGAGTCCCAGAATTCTACACATTCATCAACGCCAACCACAGTCACGTTTTTTTTAAGCTCGGCAAAATCCCTTAAATGAGAGGAGAGTAATATCCGCCCTTGGCTGTCCAATTCGCATTTAGACGCATGGGCAAAAATCGGACGCATTTTTTTCCTACTCGCCATTGGCATCGCTCTGTTTTTTTCTCTGATTCTTTCCCAGCTTTCCAAAGAGTATGCGCTGAGGCATTTTTCCATGGAAATGGTCACATAGAATGTTTCACCAAGTTCTTCTCTCAGGCGCGCGGGAATGGCAATGCGGCCCTTGGCATCAATTGTATGATGATATATACCTGTCAAATCCCTCACGCCCTTTCAAGGTTAATTTATGGGTTTATTCAACACTTTAACCCACTATTCACCACCTCAGATGATTTGATTATAAATGATTTTTCCCAAATTGCAATAGGAAAACGAAAAAAAATGCACAAAATTTTGCATTTTGCGCATTTCTATTTGAAAAAATATTCACTTTTTCCTATTTCAGTTATTCTTCGTCTTCCACTTCGGCTCCCACATAATCATAATACATTTCTCCTTGGGTAGCTTCCTCCCCCTCATCATAGGGCGATGGCGAAGAGCTGCCGGATTGCATTGCCCTGGAAGCTTGCCGAAATTTCGAGCGCGACTCTCGTATCTCGCCTAAGGCAGCAGCCAGAGCCTCTTCCGTGCGTTTCATGGCATCATCCACGTATTCGTTTGCCACTCGTCGCAGCTCGGCGGTGGAAGCCTCAGTGGACGAAAGCATTTCTTCGCTTTTTTGCCTTGCCGCTTTGATGATCTCTTGCTCATCAATGAGTTCCTTTGCCTTTTCTTCTGCAGTCCGTCTGACTGTATCTGCCTCTCGCTTTGCATTATTTATAAAGTCTGCGCGAGCATCAACCAGTCTTTTTGCTTCTGCAATTTCTGTGGGAAACTGAGCCCTGATTTCGTCAAGGAGATCCAGGGCTTTATCTCGTTCTATTACGCATTTTTCGGCTCCAAGGGGAAGACCCCAAGCCTCGGTTATCATAGTATGAAGCATTTCAAGCAATTCAGGAATTCTGCTGCTCATATGTTTATTACCTCCACTCGGTGCTATTGTTTGCTATTTTTGTTTGATATATTTAGTTTGTTATATAAAGTACAATGCATAAATATACTTACATTTTCTTTAAAATATCATCTATTATCTCATTTGGCACAAAAGCTTCCAGGTTTACGCCATAATTGGCAACTTCTTTGACAATCGACGAGCTTAGATAGGTATACTCTTCGCTGGCTGGCATTAATAATGTTTCAATGTTTGGAGCCAGCTTCTTGTTCACCAATGCCATTTGCAACTCCCATTCGTAGTCAGACACAGCTCTGAGTCCCTTGACAACAATTTTGGCGTCCATTCTATTCATGAAATCCACCAAGAGTTCTTGGGATGATTCTATCTTCACATTTGGATATTGAGTGACCGTCTTTCTTATCATTTCCAGCCGCTCTTCAATGGTGAAAAGCGTGCTTTTCCCTGAATTAACCATCACGCAAACAATCAATTCATCGAAAATAGACAAGGAACGCTTGATAATGTCAAGATGCCCCAGGGTAATGGGGTCAAAGCTTCCAGGATAGACTGCTCTAATCATAATTGCACCAACTTAATTTTATTAATACTTTCAATGGACGAACTATTCGCGGGTGATTCTCGATATCTTCACATTACCATATATGTATGTCTTCTGCAACAAATACGGCGGCGGGGTCGCCGGAAGCTGAGTATCTGCTTTTGTCTCGCAAATTATTATACCATTCGTATTCAATTTGTCAAACTCTATTATCTTCTCAAGGGCAGTTGTGGCAAGTGTAGAATCGAATGGTGGATCAAGGAAAATTAGGTCAAAAGATTCACAGTTTTCGATATATCGTAGCGCGTCACGTCGATGTACAGTCGCTTTATCTGAAAAATCGCATATTTTGATATTTTTATGAATAATTCTCACAGCGTCCGGGTCAGTATCCACAAAAACGACACTTTTGGCACCTCGAGATATAGTTTCAAGTCCAAGCTGACCTGAACCAGCGAACAAATCCAGCACCCTTCTACCCTCAATGTCAAATTGTACGATGTTGAAAACCGACTCCTTAACCATATCGCTGGTTGGCTTGAAATAAACATTTTTTAAATCAGCCAGTTTTCTCCCCCTTGCAGTTCCACCGATGATGCGCATAATGTTGATTCCCCACTTCGATTAATATTTATAAGATTCTACTGTGTTCATTACCCACCCGCACCATTAAAATGCTCATATACAGCCTTTGCCACATTAGCTGGAACAATTTTCGACAATTGCTCCATATTTGCAGCTCCAATTGCTTTTATACTGCCAAAGCCTTTGAGCAAAGCATTTCGTCGTTTTTCTCCCACACCATTTATACCATCAAGTTTTGATTTAGTATTACTTTTTGTCCTTAAGCTTTGATGATACTCCAAAGCATATTTATGGGTTTGTTCTTGAATGTTTCCAATCAAAGCAAAAACAGCAGGATTCCCCGAAAGTCCTATTTCCTCTCCCTGGGGCGAAACCAGGGCGCGGGTTTTGTGCTTATCATCTTTCACCATACCAAAAACAGGAAGCTGTACATCAGCTATCTTAAGCACCTGAGATACAACAGAAGCATGGGCGAAGCCGCCATCAACGAGTAATAGGTCTGGTAATTGTCCAAAACTCCCATCGTTGTTTTTATATCGAAGTAGCCTTCTTTCCACCACTTCCCTCATGCTTCCATAATCGTCTTGCCCAGATATGGTCTTGATTTTGAACCTGCGAAAGTCCTTTTTATATGCCTTTCCCTTCACAAAAACAGACATGGCAGCAACACTATCAGAGCCACTTGTGTTGGAAATGTCATATGCTTCGATGCGATTGGGTATTTCCTCGATTCTAAGGGCATGCTTAAGCCATTCTAGAGTTTTCAGAGTCTTTTCTTCCTGGGTCGTTGACCGCTCAACTTCATCTCTTGCATTGATGTTGGCGTTAGAAACTAGTTTGTGTTTGTCGCCTCGCAAGGGAGTATTCAAAACCACCTTCCGCCCAGCCATTTCGCTGAAATATTGCTCCAAAAGAGTATTGTCTGGCATTATAACCGGCAGCAATATGGTACCTGGAAAGACTCCGCGCATACCGTAATATTGTCGCATGGCTCCGGAAATTGCTTCAGAATCTTCTTCGATTGGGCTATCTATGATTTCATAATCCTTGGATATTAGTTTTCCCTTTATAAAATGCATTACTGTGAAACAGCTCTTTGCAGCACCTCGATAAAAGCCGATTACGTCGGTGTCAGCCATTCCTCCAGAGACCACAAGTTGTTTTTGTTCAAGACTTTGGACTGCTCTCAGACGGTCTCGCTTTTGGGCTGCAACTTCAAAGAGAAGGTTTTCCGATGCTTCATCCATTTCACTGGCTAGTTGCGAGGTCAAAGCTCCAGTCTTGCCAGTGAAGACAGCAATTGCAGCCATGACCGACTCTCGATGCTCATCTTCCAATTTTGCATCTTGGCAATATCCGCGACAGGTACCTATATGAAAGTTGAGACAAGGCCTCTCTTTACCCATTATCCGCTTTAGGTCTTTCCCGCAAGTTGGAAGCATCAAGGCTTTGCTCACAGCTCCAATTGCCTCTCTAATGACGGCTCTTCCGCTATATGGTCCTAAATACTGGGCAGCATCTTTGGATGGTCTGGAAACGATTTCAAACTTTGGATATGAATCTCGTAAATCCACACGAATAAAAGGATAGCCTTTATCATCGCGGAGTTTCACATTATATTTGGGTACATGATGCTTGATAAGTGAGTTTTCCAACACCAATGCTTCAAATTCCGAATCGGTGATGATTACATCAAAATCAGTGATGGCTGATACCATTTTCTCAGTTTTACCATCATGACTACCGCTAAAATAGCTACTCACCCGGTTTTTCAATCGGCTCGCTTTCCCCACATATATAACGCGGCTATGCTTATCTTTCATTATATAAACGCCCGGCAGAGCAGCAAGCCCCAGAGCCTTTTCATGCAATGTTTCCATATAAAATGCCTCGCACCATCGTAGCTATACTTTTACCTACACCAACTCTACCACAGCCACAGACCAATGACAAGAAATTTTCACGTGAACGAAGGGACGGTTCTTTTGAACAAAGGGACGGTTCTTTTGTTCATGAATGAATGGAGGGACGGTTCTTTTGTTCATGTGAACGAAGGGACGGTTCTTTTGTTCACAGTAGGCACAAGCTGTGAACGGAGGGACGGTTCTTTTGTTCATTCAAAGAACGCACTGAACGAAGGGACGGTTCTTTTGAACGAAGGGACGGTTCTTTTGTTCACAGCAGGCACAAGCTGTGTCATTGCGAGGAACGTAGCGACGTGGCAATCTTATTAAACGTGAACACAAAGACACCCTACATCTATCTTGATATTGTACTCAATATATTGTAATATAGCATAACGATATAAGCATATGGAGAGTAAACAAATGGATAATTATAATAATGACAAAAACAACGACAACAACAGCGACAAAAAAGTCTTTGAGCTGCTATCGCTACTGGCTAGTACCAGCTCAACTCTTGCTAAAAGAGACATTCTCCAAGGAGAAATAGAAAACAAGGATTTATGGCGATTTCTCGATTATTTACTCAATCCATTCCTAATCACAGGAATATCAGCAAAAAAAATCGCAAAAGATACTGCTAAAGAAGCCAGCAGAGACTTTTCCAATTTCGCCATACTAATGGAATATATATATGAAAATAATACAGGCTCAGATGAAGTAATAGCTAATATCAGAGGGTTTTTATCAAAACAAAATGAAGAAATGCGCAGCTTTTACGAATCCATAATTACGAAAAGCCTACGCATTGGCTGTGATGCAAAATCAGTCAATAAAGCATATGGACAAGAATTCATCCCCCAATGGGAAGTGCAGCAAGCATACAACTTGGAAAAATCTCCATTGAAAGATGGAGAATGGTTTTCCCTCACAGAAAAATTAAATGGAGTTCGTGGAACATATTTTGAAGGCAACATCATAAGCCGCCAAGGAAAGGAATTTAGCGGTTTAGAGCATATTATCGAAAGTATAGCTCTATTGCTAGCTGACAGTGAAAACACAGTACTAGACGGAGAGCTAGTGAGAATAAACAGCGATGGTTTGTCGGACAACGAAAACTTTAGAATTGGAACCGGACTCTTGGGTAAGTACGATGCCGATAAGAGCAGCATCAGATTCGTTGTTTTCGATTTGCTCCCTAAAAGCGAGTTTCTAGCTGGAGAGAGCGAACTTACATACAAAGACCGACTTGAAGCACTAAATAACCTTGGTAATGAAGCAAAAAAGCAAAATCTAGAAAGCATTGCACAAGTGGATGTACTATACTCAGGAGTAGATCAATCACAAATCGATTACTTCCTTGACATAATGGAATCCCAAGATAAAGAAGGATTAATGCTAAATCGAGACAGAAAGTATCAACGAAAAAGACATAACGGAATATTAAAGGTAAAAAAATTCTACTCTATCGATTTGGAAGTCCTATCCGTGGAAGAAGGTTCAGGACGATTAAAAGGTAAACTAGGTTCCTTTGTCGTTGATTACAAAGGCAACAAAGTTAATGTGGGCTCAGGTATTTCCGACGAGGAACGCAGCCTATTTTGGGAAAACAGAGAAAACCTGCCAGGTCGTGTAATCGAAGTCCAATACAAAGAAGAAAGCAGCGACAAAAAAACCGGTTTGCTGAGTTTGCAATTCCCAATTTTCAAGTCACTGCGAGAAGAAGGTAAAGAAGTGAGCTATTATTAATCATCACCCGCTGCTTTGAAATTATACAAAGGCTTTAGTACTTTTAAAATATCCGCAGTATCTCCGATGTTGGCAACGATTTCCTCCATGGGTTTATATGCAAATGGAGCTTCATCGAGGGTACTGCGGTTTGCTGTTGAAGTGTAAATACCCTCCATAGCTTTTTCATATTGGGTCAATGTGAAGCTCTTCTTTGCTGCATTGCGGCTCATGATGCGTCCTGCTCCGTGGGGCGCAGAATAATTCCAATCAGCATTTCCCTTTCCAATGCAAAGTAAGCTTCCATCTCGCATATTCATAGGAATTAACATTCTCTCGCCTTTATTAGCCGAAATCGCACCCTTTCGCAAAATCATGGTATCTATGTCGATATAATTATGGATAGTCATGAATTGCTCCACAATTTTGAATTTGACTCGCTTTTCCAATTCTTTCACTATAGCTTTACGATTTAAATCTGCAAAATGCTGAACAATCGCCATATCATGGAGATAATCCTCTAGCAGCTCACCGGATAAATATGCCAGTACCCTATCTGCTCCCTTGCCGGTTCTGCCTAAACTATCTGCTGCTTTATTTTGATAATATTCGCAGACTTGCTTGCCTAGATTCCTGCTTCCAGAATGGACCACAAGATACAGCTGCCCTGTATCATCTTGATTGAGCTCGATGAAATGATTGCCGCCTCCCAGCGTTCCAATGGAGAGTACCGCTCTCTTCAGATTCACTCTCCTACCACAGCGCAATGCACTTAAATCTATTTGCTCATTATAATGATGCGCGCTTTTACGTACATCAAAGCCAGCAGGTATATATTGATGGATAGCCTTGTCCAATTGGTTAAGCTCCAGCCGTTTATCTTTGAGCAATACCGTTTCCATTCCGCAGCCAATATCCACACCCACCAGATTGGGTACAAGCTTGTCGATTATCGTCATTGTAGTGCCGATGGTACACCCCATACCAGCATGGGCATCAGGCATTATACGGATTTTGCTCCCCTCTATAAACTCTTGGTTCAACAAATGCTGAATCTGCACAACAGCACTCTGCTCTGCATTATCAGTAAATATTTTAGCAGTATTAAATTTACCTACCAGCTCAACCATTGGAAACCTTCCTCTTTTTATATTGCTGTATTATGATACATTGCACATTACATATTATGCATGAATATTGCGTTGTTTTACTCATGTAAATAGCATTTAAATAATTTTACCTGATACCCAAAACGAACCGCTTAATATACCCTCAATTTTAGGATCTTTTTTTATTAACGCAGGGTCAGCAAGAACATCAAAGACAATACCCTGGCATCTTACGGTAAAATAAAAATATTCGTTACCTGTAAAGCTATTCGTTCTTTTTTCTATAGATAAAATATAACCGCTAAACATAATATCTGATGTTGGAGTCATATCAGATCCATCGAGATTGAAAGTACCAGATGGTATAAAATATTCATCACTAAATTTTAGCTCTGTGGTTTGTGATTTTTCATATTCTTCTTTTGAATCATATAAGTTTAGTTCCTCGGCAAAACACGCAAGTTGAACATTAATTATATCATCATTTTGTAATCCTACATACAAATCAGCGTTCGGTATGTTAATAACCATTGGGAAAGAATCATCGCCATCATATAAGCTCCAAACATAGGCTTCACCGCTTAGATTTTCCTTTGGCTCAATCCAATAATCAAACCTAAATGGGTTAATGTTAGTGCTTGAAAAATGAAATTCAACTCCTACTATGCTCGCCTGGCGTTCAAATAGCTCTGACTTTACTATTTGAATCCAAAACTCGATTTTTTCATCAATTACAACTTTGCGATATGTTCCATTAATAGATGGCACATCTACACCACTTTCATACAATTGATGAATAAAAGATGTGAATTCCTCCACATTGTTGATTGTAAAACCTATATCGGAATAATGACTTGGCATAAGTAATACCTCTTTTCAGCTAATAAAAGCTTCTACATACTCATATTTTTGTGCTTTGCCATGAAGATAGTAATACTGAGTGCTTCGTTTCCATAAAGTCGCTAATATGCATTGCTATGTTCATTCACCCTTACCCCCTGTCATAATTTTATATCGTTCCATAAGCGCAGCTACACACGCCGCTTCGTCCATATCTTTTACGGAGAATCCGTACAGTTCCATTACAGCGCGGTCGAGGTCACGGTGGGCGTTCATTAACACAGGTGGCATGGCTATCGGGTCATAAAGGTCAGCAAGACTGCCGTGTTCTTTCTCCCGTACATCAAGAACTGCTTGAGCTAATGCTTCAATGCCTGTCTTTTGTTCATCCGAAACATCAGGCCATGGGAAAGTGTTGTATACGATGTCACGAGAGTAGCGATAATCGCTCTTCAATCTTCCGCAAACTGCCCGCATCCATGCCATATGGACATTCGAGGTCAGTATGCCGTAGTGATATAATTCCGAGTTGAGCACGAGAAAAAGCAAGTCACTGGCAATCGTATCAGCTGGGACGTAACCTATCGGTACATAGCGTCTGTTTTCCGAAGAAACCTTTGGCACAACAATATAATCAACAACAGAGGAATGCTGTTCTCGAAAAAGCGCAGGACTATCAGCAAGCTTCCGCCTACCTGCATCTGGCGCATTCTCACGGTCTTGCTTGCAAGCGGCAATTCGTTTCATCACTTCCGGCATTTGCCGCAACTCGCTTGCAGGAACATCGACAAGCCAAAGGCACCAACGCAGTCTATTGTTGATGAACTCCGCTGAACCCATAAATCTACGAATGTATTTCTCCGATTTTGGGTCTGCTTTTATGAAATCAGCTAAGTCTGCATCTTCGATGATTAGGTGTCCACCATCAGCAGGCCGATTCCCTGTTATCATCATCGGCACGTCACTAATCGGTGTTCTTCGGCTTTCCACAAAAACATCCGGGGCTTCAAAAAGATAGGGATTGATGCGTTGTACAACCCTCTTTCTCTCTCCGCTGTAGAGCATCTTCTCTCCGGCAAGCCCTGCGCTGAATCCAACAATCACGCAATGCACCGCTGCCTTGTCCGAGGCTTCGCTGCTCCACTTGAATGTACGGTGGGCAAAGTCTATGTGTATGCCAAACATATCGTAGAGCGGTTTCCATACAGATACCACTTGTTCACCCTGTGTGATAGAGTTAGTGGAAACAAATGCTGCGCGGATTCCAGTACCTGCCAAAAACTGCGCTGCTTTATAATACCACCCTGCAACATAATCTATCTTACCTGCTGTCTTGAACGGTTTGCCTTTATCGTCCACATAGACAGACAGCATATCCGCTTTCTGTGCTGCGTTTTGGTTTGAGTAACCCACAAAGGGTGGGTTTCCCATGATGTATGAGGTATTATGCTTTGGTATCACGCTATCCCAATCCATCCGCAGAGCGTTCCCCTCAGCGATGTTTGCGTAGCTTTTGAGCGGCAGGTAATCAAGCTGCATATTCACAATGGATTCAGTTTCTTTGAGCATCTGGTTTTCCGCTATCCATAAAGCTGTCCTCGCCACAGTGACGGCAAAATCGTTGATTTCGATGCCGTAAAACTGCCCGATGGAAACTTCGATAGGATTATACTGTGCATCACCAAAGATGATTTGCTCTTTTTGCAACCGACTTAGGATTTCATTTTCTAAATGACGCAGGCAGATGTAAGTTTCCGTGAGGAAATTTCCGCTTCCGCAAGCTGGGTCTAAAAAAGTCAAGGACGAGAGTTTCTTTTGCAACTCACGGAGTTTTGACATTTTGGTTTTTTCAACATTTATATCGCAAATTGTTTCAAATTCAACTTTCAGACCATCGAGGAACAGCGGGTCTATCACTTTATGTATATTTTCAATGGATGTATAGTGCATACCGCCCGAACGCCGTGTTTCCGGGTTGAGCGTACTCTCAAAGACAGCGCCGAATATCGTTGGGCTGATTTCGGCCCAGTTGAAGTCCTCGCTGGCTCTGTACAGGAGTAAGTCTCTGATTTCATCGGTGAAAAGCGGTATTTCTATATCTTCTCTCGCAAATAGTTCGCCATTGACATAAGGGAAAGCAGCAAGGGTTGGGTCAAGATACGGGTCACGATCATCTGGCAGGGTGTCCAACACCTCGAATAAGTCCATTATCGCTTTGCGCAGATACCTTGTTTCGTGCTGCTTTAAATAGTCATGGAACATCCCATGCCGCCCGAAAATACCCGAATCCTCCGCATACAAGCAAAAGACTAGACGGACACAGAGCATATTTAAACTTGTGTGGGAATGCTCATTATTAAAATCGACATATTGCGAAGAAAAGGCATCATAGAGTAAGCCAACAATCTTGCCCGCTACGATGGAGACTTCCATTTCACGCTTAAGGACTTCGCTCCCGGTGTCGGTCAAAAACGAAAGGCGAAAATACTCTTTCGGAAGGTTCTCTAACAAGATTTCCTCCGGCTCACCGCCCGGACGCTCCATGTCATATACGTTGAATGTGCTGAAATTGCATGTGACCACCCATCGGGGGTGCTGCGACAAAGGAAGTTCAGTGATATATCGCTTTGCCTGTTGAAATGGCGTAAGCAAAGTGCCATCCGATTGCCTGATGGGTTTCATCAAGTCCTTGCCTATACCCTTTTGCTCGATGAGTACCTTTGTAGCGGGGATAGTTGCGTCAATGAAGCTCGTGTTATCTAGATGCACCTTTTCCTCAAAGAGTATAAATTGCTCAGGATGGGTGACACCGTATACATCACGCAACAAAGACAGCCAGAACGCTTGGCTCTGCCCCTTTTCATATCCTTTATCCTTCCAATCAGCTGCAAACTTCTCCGCTGCCGCTCGTTGTTCTTTGTCCGTCATATATGCCTATCCCTTAGTATTCTGATATTTTGCTACTTTGGTACGTCAGTCAATCAGCTACCGCTCCTCAGCTTCATTGACTGTCCTTATTCCATAACAATTACCTCGCCAAAACACACTGAAAATATAAGCTCATTATACATCAACATTGGAAACAATACAACGCAAAGTTCATCTTACCCTATGCCAATAATGAAAATATAGCCAGACCTTTTATTCACAGAATTCCGAACATTGATTATGCTCATACATGGCATACAAAAAAGCGACCAAAGGCATAATTTGCATCTAGTCGCTTAGTAACTCGGTAATACTGGTCGCAAGTTTTCTACTTACCCTGTTCAGAAAGGGGATAATTGCAGCAACACGGACATTTATGTTTACTCATAATGATCTATGCTTAAATTTTTCACATATGTCCTAATACCAAACTAGCAGTCTTTCTTCTGGTGGCTCTGATAGAGTATCCCTAATCATAGCGAAAGCATGGTTTCGATAGAATACCGAGTTTCCATCACGTTCGGCGAGTTTTTCAACTGTCGGAGTATCTGTTTTTTTACAATACGCTAATATGCCTGGCTCCCCATCACATTCTGGTTGATATGAATACTTTACTTGCTCGGCATCATTGCTAATTAATCGCATTAGTACCATTATTATATGTCCTCAAGCAACTTCAGTCACACGGAGATATTTATTTGTATGTTCTGTCTCATGTACTGAATAATTTGACACAGGTGGAAGTCCAATTGTTAATACAATCTCATCATCGACCAATACCCAAACACCATCAATGATGTATTCATATTCCGCGTTATCAGGTAATAAAAGATTATGCTCCGAGATATACATCCTAATTGCATTTATTAATTTTTCATCATTTTTGGGATTCATAATTTCCGTATCCTTTAATCCTTCTCTGTAACCATTATACGCCTATCTACTGCGTCATATAACACACTGTTATGTTGTCCGAAATCCCTAATGGTTGCTCTATAATCACAAGAAATGTCAAGTGAAACATCAGTGGGTGTCCCTGTTCTATCGGACTGTTAATCGTAATCGCTCCTGTGCTCATATTAGGTTACTAGTCATTGGGGTGTTAATATCTTATATCTTGCTATTCATTTCATACATAGTATGCACTTTCAGTGTAATCTTGAGCATCAGCGAAAGATCTCATTACACCAAACTACCAATTATAGAGATTCTTCGGTCGCAGGCTCCCTCAGAATGACACTGGATTTTTACCCCATGACTTGTATCCATGTTAGCATTATTAAGCAAAATAATCAATGCTTTTGTTGCATTACTACTCTTTGTATGGTAGTATGTAAACGAACATCAAGGTTTTTGTGGAGATCGTTTCGGACGTAAGCCAAAGAGGATTTCTATCCTATCGAGCACCAACAATAATCTTGTTGTTTGCCTTTCTTCCTTAATATAGAATAATAAAATCAAATAAAAAAGCTAATGTGAACTGCAGAAAATCTGACACGACTGCCGCTTTGGTTCTACCAACTGCGATGAGGGGAATGTCAGTCCCTCCACATTAGCTTTTTTATCATCTTATCAGCACTTATGAGTCTACTCCTAACCTTCTCCATGACGAATCTGTATCTTCATCAAAAATACCATGCTGATAAACTGGTCTAAATCCGTATGATGCATAATGTTGAAGAGTTGCAATCATAGAATAGATGCTTTCCTCGTTGATTTCATACTAGCAATCATCTATTACATCATGATAAAAAATAATGGTAGATCATTTGGCGGAGTGCGATGTCACCGGTTGTAATCTATACAACATTATTAAGAATTACTTCCCAATCATCATCATCCCACTCTAAAAGACTATCTAGGTCCAAATAATTGTAATAGAAATTGTCATTGCTGACTTGATACCACTTGTCGTTCGTTACATCATAAATTATCCATTTACCGAAATCTGCACCTTGAATAGTTATCCAAGGACGCAATTCCAACGAATCGTTTTCGCGTCTATATATTTCATATTTCTGCAATACTTTTCCACCGAGACCTACTGTTTCCATGAAGGAGTAATCACCTTGACCTTGGTGATTATAAAAATTACCGTAAGGCGTAAGTAGAAACTCTCCAAAATGAAAGTCATCTGTCACTGTTATTTCAGCACCTAAGCTATTTTGGATGAATTGGTAAACCTTTTTTGCATAGATATCGCTCTTGATTTCAGACAATATTCCACCTACTGTCATCCTGCTCCATTGTTGCAATGAAACTATCTCTATATCATCAATATAGAACGGCGGTGTATTGATATACACAGTTCCGTCAATGTAGTCAACAGTACAACCGAAAGCTTCGCTAATGAAACGCAAAGGTACCATTGTCCTGTTATTCCTAAGATATGGCGCAGCTTCCAAAACCGACTCGCTTTCATTGTTCATGATGATATTGCTGCCTATTTCAAGGGTGATCGTTGTTTCACCAAGTGTAAGCGTCACATATGGTCTTTCCCAACCAACATAGCAATCAAAATAATTAGATATCGCTCGAATCGGCACGAATACCCTACCAGAAACAATCTCTGGCTCCACATCCATGTAATATATACTTTGGTACTCGATTCTACCCATTATCGTTTCGGGACTCTCAGGTTCAAGTTGGCTCCTGGGAAAACTGTGTACAATTGGTTCTACCCTTACTTTTAACCCGTCGATGTATATGCCAATGCCACTATCAGTTGCTATAGCAGATGCGGACAGCACTGACATGAGCAAAACAACGAATGTTATCTGTGTTGCTAATAGCATAAATATGTTCTTGTTCTTGTTCTTGTTCTTTTTCATCTTATCCTCCTATTGGCGTATATAGCCATATGTTTTCGCTAATACTCCCTTCAGTTGCAAAGCACTCTGTAATAATGAACTGTATATTATTTACCCAAGAAAGCCCAGATACAGAGGCTCCTTTACACTTACACTAGCCATTGAATGGTTGTGCTAATCAGATGCTTTCCATTAGTTTACACATTGTACCATCACTCTGCTCTGTTTGCAAACCCTAGCCACCACCAGAAGCGGGTTCATTGTGTAAAGCTCCTTTATGTAAATACAATATCTCTCACTAGAACTTGCATAGTGAGAGATATTGCATGGTCATATTATCAAGAACCGGAAACTTCAATTATCACAGTATTTAGCGAGCCGCTGCTAGGATTGATTGATACAGAAGCGTAATCTACACTAGTAATGATTTTATTAGCATTAGGAGTGACTCCATCAATTTTTATATCATAAAACCTGCACCATGATTTTGAACCACTCGGGTGAGGATTATAATTAAATTTAGCAATTGAATTAACAAGCTTGAAACTAGTGACACTACTAATAGTGTGTTGTAATTCTCTTATTGATATTTTCCAGTATGCTCCAGGAGTTCCTCCATATATTGAGTCATATCTAGCATATCCCTCTAATTTTGTGCTTATTCTTCCTGTATTACTATAATTAGCATAAGTAGTAAAGTAGATAGTGCGCACGGTGTTTTCTGTACTGGGTAAAAAGCAATTTCCATTCCAAATTTGGTCATATGGACTAACAAATACAAAATTATGATCTTGATTATGATTCTGACTATTATTGTTACAAGAAATTAATGCATAATGTAAATAACCGTTTATTTCTTCGACATATTGCAAACCTAAATCCGACTCATTTGAACCAGAAAAACCAGTATAGATATAGTTTGTATATGGATGATTGTTGATACCTGAAATTTGACTCGGTTTGGGAAGGTCTACAGCTCCGGATATATAGGCTCCCGAACCGCTAATTATTGCTCTCCCAAAAATACCTTCGGGTCCACGCATTATTTGAGACTGACTCTCTGATATAGTAGTGAAACTATCGCATTCATTGATTTGGGTATCAAATACTAGCAATTCTTTAAACAATCCGTCAAAACTCTCAGCATATAGCCAAGTAGCATCATTTCCATAATACACATACTCAAAATACCCTTGCTCACCTTCTGGCTTCCTTGAATCAGCGATTGCTTCATCCATGACGATTTGGGCTCTTAGGTACGCACCTGCAGCTTCTGCTTGAATGCTATTAATGTCGATGTTGTCATATGTGGTCACTTTTATTTGGTCGTTTTCGATTTGCATCATCGAAACAGATGCAGATTGCCTTTGATAGATTCTTTCTAGTAATTTCAAATTTCATTGAATTATGCTCCTTTTCTAAATTAATTATTTAATATTCAAACATGCATAAAATTTTTCAGATACCGCAGGATTCATGAGTCATATTTAATCTCGATATGTATACTATGCGATCGCACCCGCACTGTAGCATTCCATAATATGTGTAGATATATTAGAATATTTTCGAAACATGCTCGTTTATAAAGATGCTAAGGAAGATATTTCGCTCCAAAGAATTCGATTTGCTTTCAAACGATACCTACTAGTACCAGTATGCTACCAACAGTTAGGCACTTGACACTTGAACCAGTATAGCATAACCAGTTTACAACCTCGTTTCTTGGTGTGAATTTCCGTCTCGTACTAAAGTTTTCACACCTAGAATTGAACAGCTGCTTCGTAGAGCAAAATATCACCAGACACAACACAGGGTTACATTTTCGCTCATTAATTGATTCGATTTTTTTGCGTTCGGGAGAAATGCATTTTACAAATAATGACACTATTGTTTTTTTATGTTTGATTTTTCATTGTTATATTCGATTTGTGACCTCTTTCACGACTTTATTAATCCGTTGCATTAATATAATATGTAATCATTTCTTCACTGAAACTTATAGTAAAAGTATCTAGCACAATTCTACCATTTTTATCATACACATTTATAATTCGAGAAAAATCGCCATCTCTAACCCGCTGCTCTTGTATTTTTAGAGCTTCTGCTGGAGAAGATGGTGATTCACCATACAGTTCGATTTTCCAGACATATCCTCGGTTTCCGTTGTCACCTAGAACTGCGATTAAGTCAGGTTCATCATCTGGTAAGTCAGCCAATACAACAGAACCATATGTTTCACCATTATCATTTATTGCATAATCAGGTTTTTTAACTTTCTGTTCCTTATTATAATCTGAATCATAGTAAAGCCCAGATCTAATAACAAATGTCGAGTAAACAGCACCTGTTCCTATTACTATTCCTAACAGTAAACATAGACAAAGTACAATATTTTTTTTAAATCTCATATCAACAAACTCCTTAACAAGCCAGTTCTATTATTCAAAAGCATGTTATCGAGATAGAGCATCTGTTAAGCTTGATTTATTATGTTCATTAAGGCATCACATTTCGATTCCAGTTTTTCGTAGTCACCCATTCAAGCAACTGCTAACTGTTTCTACTACGGTAGAATAGTACGATGCAATTCTACCATAGTAGAATTGCATCTGTCAATAACTATTTTTATATTTTCTACTTTTTCACATTTATACGCTTTTTTACCACAAATACTGCACCCTATTAATATCTTTAGAAATGATATATGCTAAAGGTGAATCATCGAAACAGGTTCTCCTGAAAGGCTTAGAGAGCTTTAAAAAGCGCAGTATTGACGAAATAAACAGAGATATGCATATGGCTTCCATTTGCTTACACTGATTCTGCAATTGCGATCATTATATCCCAATCTAACGAGGCTGATAAACAATAAAAAACACCATCCTTTATCCAAAACAGACTTTTACCATCGATTGTATGGCTATATGTTGCTATTGCCTCTATATCATTTATCATTAACGCTCGAATGCTATATCCTGTTTCTACTTCAATGTAAGCATCAGGTCCTACATAGTCCATGCTCATATTTATCCAGCATTCCCAGTCAGGATCGTTTAATATTTTTAATGAATATCGAATGAGTGCTTCATAGCCTGCTGTTGCATCAGAGCGTTGTGTTACTCCAATGCTCATGTTTATTAAGCTACCTGGTAAAAAGCTAGGAGCTTTGATTGTAAACGGTGCAAATCTATTTGCTTCATCAAGAGTTGTAAATTGGAGGAACCTCCCGCTAATTGATTCACTAGCAGATTCGATCCTGTTAATAATGCGATAGGTCGTTATAGTCTGATTATCAACATTGTGTTTCGCCAATTGAGTTGCTGATAGTCTTTCAAGTACAAAGACATCCGTCCCAATTGCGATTTCTACATTAGCGGAAAAAGCGGATGTAAAATAAACAGTAGTGATTCCAACAACAAGCAAAAAAGCAAATGCTATACCCTTAAATGATGACTTTTTCATGCTCATTATGGAAATAATTCTTTCTTCAATTGCATTCCTACTAAACGCGCTGCTTATTGGAGTAATTTTTTCCCTCTTTTCTATGAGGTCAATGAGAGCTAGAGCATATGCGGCTCTGCTGTCTACACCAAATGTGCGAACTACCTCTTCATCGCAAAGTATTTCTAAGTCTCTATTTGCGAGTATATACATCACCCACACAAAGGGATTGAACCAATGGACGCAAGCGACAATAAGCAATAGCAATTTCCATAGAGTACCAAACTGCTGTATGTGTATCATTTCATGGGTCAGGATGTATTTTAAGAGGTCGCGGTTTTCCCAATCAGTCGTTTTTGGGATTAGGATAACAGGTCGAAATAACCCATATGTCAGTGATGCAGATATATCTGCTGAAACTTTGATTTTTACAGTACGCCACTTTAGCTTATTCATTGAGAGCCATTCATTTACATATGCATTTTCTATTGGCACTGCAAACCTGTAAACATTGCGACAACGAAGATGAATTACTATGAAATATATGAAAAGTGTAGCTGCGATAACTATCCAAATAAAAATTGGCCAAGAAATGTTAGGTATATACGAGACAGCTCCTGCTTCGGATTTTTGTACTGATGATGTCAGCACGCTGGCTACATTGTTAAGCACTCTTGCGATTATAATCTCGGTTGATCGTGAGTTTGTGTAGATGCTAAATCGAAACGGTGCAAGCAATCTCAGCAGGCACATACCCCACATTATTATGAAAGTGAGCTTTGGGATTTTATGCAGTATGATAGCACGTATGAGTACAACCAATATTATAAGAATGGAAGCCCATACATTCATATGCAAAATCGTCAATCTTTGTCACCCCATTCGTTAACAATGTTCTTGATGCGTTTAATTTCATCTTGCGAGAATTTTTTATTGTTTAAAACAGACTCAACAAGCTGATTTGCCGCTCCATCGTATAGCTTATTTATAAGCTCTAATGTCTCCAGTTCTTGTGCTTGTGCTTGTGTTACCAACGCATAACAACGAAAACCGGGGTCAATACGTTTGATTGCGCCTTTGTCGATGCATCTCTTAATTAAAGTATATGTTGTTGTTTTGCTATAACCATACTTCTCTTTTAAAACACTTGATATTTGACTTGCAGTTGCTTCTTCAGACTTCCAAATAACGTCCATAACGCGAAGCTCTGCATCGTGTAATTTTATGTTCATATGATATGCCTCCAATTCTACATTCGTTGCATTCATTAACCCGAGTCTACACAAGTAGAAACAAAATGTCAAGCAATTTCCTACAAAAATACTTGCATTTGGAAATAATATCGCACACATGAGTGAAATCGTTGCAACAAAACTAATTTGAGGTACACGAAATGGTTAAGGATTTTTACAATTAACTAAAAGAGCAAAGCACTACAGAAGAACCAATCAAGTTCTAAACCTAAAAATCTAAACAGTATATATAGCGGTAACAACAATCATTTTATCATTGTTATGCACATTAATATATGGTATACTTCAAATACGATATCCCCTTTACTAACAGATTCTTTCTTCCAGGAGAAACGAGGCAAGGAATATGATGCTCAGCGGTGCTCAGATTGTTATTGAGGAACTTGTCGCCCAGGGTGTGAATACTGTTTTTGGTTATCCGGGCGGCAATGTTATTGATATATATGATGAACTATATAAAAACAGCAATAGGCTCAGGCATATACTCACAGCTCATGAGCAAGGAGCCGCCCATGCTGCAGATGCATATGCTCGAATCTCTGGGAGAGCATCAGCGGTGATTGCCACCAGCGGACCAGGTGCCACTAATCTCGTCACAGGGATAGCCAATGCATATCTCGATTCCATACCAGTGGTTTTCATCACAGGGAACGTTCCTGTATCAATGCTGGGGCGAGACTCCTTTCAGGAAATCGATGTCTTGGGACTGACCCTACCCATAGTCAAACACAGCTATGTTGTACGCAATGTAGCGCAGCTATCTGATACATTGAGAGAAGCTTTCCGCATAGCAAGCTCGGGACGAAAAGGTCCCGTTTTGGTGGATATTCCAAAATGTGTCCAGACAGATACCTGGGAATGGACAGCGAAATCAGATATACTCGTCGATATAAAAGATGGAAAAGCTCCCATCACAGCAATGGAAGAGGACGACATTAACTTCCAGCGTGCCATTGAAACCATCGAAAAATCTCAGCGTCCTTTTATATATAGTGGCGGTGGTGTTTCGGCAGCTAGAGCTGGCGATATGGTGGTGGAGTTATCCAAGCTCATAAACGCTCCAGTAGGTCTGAGTTTAATGGGTCTTGGCTCTATTCCCCACTCATATGAGCTCAATTTGGGAATGAGTGGAATGCAAGGACGTTATGCTTCAAACATGGCAAAGGCAGAGTCCGACTTGATTATCGCATTGGGTGTTCGCTTCTCCGATCGGGCAACATGCAACATCGAAACCTATGCAAAAAACGCCACTATAATTCATGTAGAAATAGATGCGGCAGAAATTGGTAAAAATGTCGTTGCAGATATAGGTTTATGGGGAGACATTAATGACATCCTGCCGAAACTCATAAAAAATCTAAAAGCAAAGAAAAACGAACAATGGCTCAATCGCATCAATGAATTGGTATCCATTGGAACAGTGCCAAGCGGCAACGATTTCACAGCAAAAAATATCATTGAGAGAATAAACAATCATTGCGATGATGATACTATAATAGCCACCGATGTGGGGCAGCATCAAATGTGGGTGGCGCAAAACTATCGCTTTGAAAAACCCAGAAAGCTTGTGACCTCTGGAGGCTTAGGAGCAATGGGTTTTGGTCTTGGTGCCGCCATCGGAGCTTCTTTAGCAAGCGGGGGAAAACGTGTTGTCTTATTCACTGGCGATGGCAGCTTTGGCATGAATCTTATTGAGCTAGCTACAGCCGTGAGCTATGAAATACCCATCACCATCGTTATAATGAACAATAGCACTTTGGGTATGGTTCGCCAAATGCAAACTCAGTTTTATTCTGAAAGATATTCCCAAACCACCTTAAATAGAAAAACCGACTTTAGTGCTTTAGCAAAAGCCTTCGGAGCCAGCGGATACAAAGCAGATGATTTATCCCAGCTGGATACGATATTAGCTGGCATCCAAGGCTCTGGGGTTCATGTCATAGATTGCATAATAAATATTGACGAAAAAGTCTTGCCCTATATACCCTTGGACGGCGGGATTGAAGATATGTTAATGGAGTAGATTGTGGAAAATATAAATGAAAAATTCACAGTGGGAATTATCGTGTCAAATCATTTCGGAGTTCTAAACCGAGTGGCTGGGCTTTATGCAAAGCGTGGTTATAATATAGACAGCCTTGCTGTGGGAGAAACCGAAAACCCCGAGTATTCCAGAATGACCATCGTATCCACTGGCGATGAATATATGAAAAATCAAGTTCTAAAGCAACTGGAAAAACTGAGCGATGTTAAAATGGTTCGCTTATTGGAAAAAGACGACTCTGTTTCCATCGAGCATATGCTAATTAAACTAACAGTTGCCAATGTGGGTAAAACTGCCATCAGCGAGCTAATAAATGATTATGGCGGTAGAGTGATGGATTTCGGCGGCGACTTCATAACAGCGGAAATAACTGGTAGTTCAGAAAAAATCGAGCGTTTCATCGAGCAAGCCAAAAAAGTAGG